>OBMK010000079.1_pt1 | contig 86612 bp, 87 predicted proteins | sample 1539081 | NCBI WGS metagenome assembly OBMK01 (sample SAMEA3355528, study PRJEB22509) | marine metagenome | biome: marine; feature: river plume; material: water | place: USA | collected 2010-08-07 | depth 0.5 m | reverse complement strand
AGATAAATAGATAAATAGATAAATAGATAAATATCTTAAAACGCTATTATGATTAGTAAATTATGCAGTAGTTAAAGCAACTGCAGAGGTTTTTATAAACACAAGGCTATGATGTATAAACCATCGAAGGAGTAGCTATATGGACTTAAAAAAACACTACCAGCAAGCGGCGCGGGACAGTTGTCCCATTTATACTTTTTTGGATTTGCGTGTAGAGAGTATTGAAAACGGTATTTACCGGTCTCGAACACCTCTAAGTGAAAATACTAAAAATCATGTGAATATTTTCCACGCTGGCCCCATGTGGATGACTGCCGAGTATTTGGGTGGCTTAATTGCTGCACACAACTTGGATAACCCGGCTTACCAGCCGGTGATTGCAGGGCTGGACATTAAATTTTTACGCCCCGCCATGACTGATATTACCGCTGAAGCCGTGTTTACTGAGCAGGATGCAGCTGCAATGAAGACGGCGTTGGCGGATACAGGACGCTTTGATTTTACCCTTCATATTGAAGTGAAAGATACCGCTGGCAAAATTGTGGCCGAGGCAAAGGGTGATTACGTGGTAAAGGACTTCTCCAACTTACTTGTGTAGATGGCTGTGCGAAGCGGGATTTTGGGATTCGTTTGCGCGCTGTTATCTCAGGTTGCACCCTGCAATCATCAAAACTAGACAACATGCATCGGGTGGTGCATGAGTAGTATGTATCAGCCTCTCAGTTGCCTCCAGATCCCAATCATATTGTGGCCAGTGACGCCAATCACATCACCTATGCTGATTGTATGGTGGATCGGGGTTACATTAAAAAATTGTGATTACTGAGATTTTTATCACTCAATATTCTGGATCTGTTCCCGCATTTGTTCTATCAGCACCTTAAGCTCAACTGATGCCTGAGTGGTGACGCCAGCAATGGACTTAGATCCCAGTGTGTTGGCTTCGCGATTCAACTCTTGCATTAAAAAGTCGAGTCTGCGACCAATGGAATCACTACTTTTTAGCACTTGGCGAATTTCAGAGATATGCGCTTCTAGTCGATCAAGCTCTTCATCTACATCGGCACGATTAGCGATAATAACCATTTCTTGCTCAAGCCGTTCTTCATCTAGCTGTACTTCCATATTGGCAATTTTTTCCATCAAGCGCGCGCGCTGATGAGCAAGAATTTCGGGCAGATGTTGGCGCACTACTTCAGTTTGTCGCTCAATCCCTTCAAGACGTTGCTCAATCATGATTGCAAGTTTTTCTCCCTCGCGCATGCGGCCTTCAAGAAGATCAACAACGGCTACTTTAAAGGTCTCAATTGCCCCTTTATGAAGACTTTCTGATTCAATGTTTTGATCTTTTAAAACTCCCGGCCAGCGCATAATCTCTAGAGGGGAAATCTGAGCAGGCTCACTGATCTGAGTCGCTAATTGCTCAGCAATGCTGATATAGCGTTTGGCTAACTCAAGATCTGCGTTTACCGTTCCCTCGGTGTTGTTGAAGGCTATTTGTATCGAGCAGTCAATTTTTCCTCTAGACAGCTTCTTGCGAGCAATGTCTCTAAGCACCATTTCAATATCACGGATGGTCTCAGGTAGTTTAAAATGTGGCTCCAAAAAGCGGTGATTGACTGATCGAAGTTCACAGGATACTGACCCCCAGGTGAAATCGAGTGTTTGGCGTGCAAATGCGGTCATACTGCGAGGCATAATATCTCCAGAGGGTTTATTTTGGAGCCTATAGTAACAAAGGCGGCCAACAGGGTGTTAGATTTGCTATAATTTGGTCCTTGAATGTCTCCAAACAAAAACCCAGGAAACCAAACTATGTCCAGACCTAGTGGCCGCCGGCCAGAACAGTTGCGTCAAGTTAAGATTACTCGTGATTATACCTGCCATGCCGAAGGGTCGGTCTTGGTTGAATTTGGCAATACTAAAGTCATTTGTACTGCTAGTGTAGAGCAAGGTGTACCAAGATTCTTACGAGGCAAGGGCGAAGGCTGGGTGACAGCAGAATATGGTATGTTGCCGCGTTCTACTAATAGTCGTATGGGACGCGAGGCGGCGAGAGGAAAGCAGAGCGGCCGTACCCAAGAAATTCAACGTCTAATCGGCCGCTCTTTGCGCGCTGCGGTAGACCTTAAGCAGCTTGGAGAACACACTATTAATATTGATTGTGATGTCATTCAGGCCGACGGTGGTACTCGTACAGCCTCTATTACCGGTGCCTGTGTTGCCTTAGTGGATGCCATTAGGTATCTGCAGCGTAATAAAAAGATTCAGGGGGATCCTCTGGTGTCTATGATCGCATCTGTCTCTGTGGGTGTTTATAAGGGAATGCCTGTTGTTGATTTAGATTATGCCGAAGATTCTAATGCAGAAACAGATATGAATGTAGTTATGAATAGCGATGGTGGTTTTATTGAAGTACAAGGAACTGCTGAAGCGGCTCCATTTAGCGATAATGAGTTGAATGATATGTTAGCACTAGCGAAGCAGGGTATTGCTGATTTGGTGCGAGTTCAACAGATGGCTTTGGCACAGTAAAAGACGGAATCATTATGCACTCTTATAAAATCAGATTTATCGACAATGCTCTTAGCAGTGGCGCCTTAAAATTCGGACAATTCACGCTAAAGTCGGGTCGCACGTCGCCACATTTCTTTAATGCCGGAGAGTTTTATACAGGTAAAGCGCTTGCAGAGTTGGGACGCTGTTATGCCTCTGCCATTGTGGATTCTAAACTAGAATTTGATGTGTTGTTCGGTCCTGCATACAAGGGCATTACACTTGCAGCAGCTACGGCCATTGCTTTGTCTGATGATCACGGAATTGATGTGCCCTATTGCTTCAACCGCAAAGAAACCAAATCTCATGGCGAGGGAGGTGCACTGGTAGGAGCGCCCCTAGAGGGTAAAGTGCTTATCATTGATGATGTGATCACAGCGGGCACTGCTATACGAGAGGTTATGACCATGGTTGAAGGCGCTGGCGCTCAAGCTGTGGGTGTGGTGATTGGGTTAGACCGCAAAGAGCGCGGCACAGGAGCCGCATCAGCCATTGAGGAGGTGCAAAAACAGTTTGGTATGTCAGTGATTAGTATCATCGACATTGACGATATTTTAACCTATTTAACACACCAAGCCGATTCTGGCGCCCTTGTTGACGCGATTAAAACCTATCGCGGAACCTATGGTGTTGAGTAATCTTGCTTGTTAGCGGTTAAAAGTACCTACTGATCAAAAACGCCAGAGGTTATTAGCGCCCAGTGTTCAGTCCAATAGTCGTTAGGAGCGGTCTTAAAATCACTGCGCACAAATTGGCTGATTTTGCCCTCCACACAGACCAACATGAGGTTGGCGGCTACCGATACTGGAACCTTAAGTTTTAATCCATCGCGCACCTCAGCTTCTCGTAAAGCCTGTTTGAGTTGCGACTCAAGTCTGTCGAAGAACTGAGCGACTCGGTCGTGTAACCGCTCGTTTTCGATAGCCAGCGCATCGCCGTTAAGAATCCGAGTAATACCTGGATTCTTTTGACAGAATGCAATCACTAAACTCAGGATTCGATAGCATTGATTTACTGCATTTGGCTCGTCATTAACAATGCCTCTAACGCGCCCAAAGATAGTTTCTTCAATAAAATCAATGAGGCTTTCATACATTTTTGTTTTACTAGCAAAGTGCCGATAAAGCGCCGCTTCGGAGATACCTAATTCAGCCGCTAGCGCTGCTGTGGTAATACGACCTTTAGACGTTTCAAGCATCCGTGCCAGTGTTTGCAAAATTTCTTGTGCTCGAGAGCCTTTTTTGGCAGCCATTAGAGTATTCCTTCTGATAGTTGGTTGGTAATGAGCGTGCCTACACCCTCATCGGTAAATATTTCTAACATAACGGCATGGTCTACACGGCCATCAACAATGTGAGCACAGCCCACACCGGCTTTGACAGCGTCTAATGCACAACGAATTTTAGGAAGCATCCCACCATAAATAGTCCCATCGGCAATAAGGTCGTCTACCTTATCAACATTGAGTCCGGTTAACACCTGACCTTGTTTGTCTTGCAGACCATTAACATTGGTAAGCAGCATGAGCTTCTCTGCCTGCAAAACCTCGGCAACCTTACCCGCTACAAGATCTGCATTAATATTGAATGAGGAACCATCGGCGCCGACCCCGATGGGAGCAATGACTGGAATAAAGCCACTGTTAACTAACATATCAATAACCGATTTATTGATCGATTCAACCTCGCCAACATGGCCAATATCAATAATTTCCGGGACAGACATTTCTGGTGTTTGGTGAGAGACGATTAGTTGCTTTGCTTTTATTAGCTGCCCATCCTTGCCAGTTACACCAAACGCCTTACCTCCCGCATTGCTAATCAGGTTAACAATCTCTTTGTTGATGGTTGCGCCGAGGACCATTTCGACAACATCCATAGTTTTGGTATCAGTGACACGCATACCATCAATAAATTTGGTTTTAATTGATAACCGCTCAAGCAGCTCGCCAATTTGTGGCCCTCCACCATGCACTACAACAGGGTTAATCCCCACGGCCTTCATAAGGACAATATCGCGAGCGAAACTAGCCTTTAGGTGCTCATCAACCATGGCATTGCCACCATATTTAACAACAACTGTTTTTCCTGCAAATCGCTGAATGTAGGGGAGTGCTCTGGAAATGACTTGAGCTGTAGTAGCGGCTTCTGTTCGGTTAAGTGACATAATTAAAGATAGTCTTCTAAGTTATTTATAAATGGTCGCAGTTCTTCACAAAACTGTTGCTGAATACTACGTAAAAAATAGTCGTTTTCTGCTTCAAATCGTAGGGTAAGATTTGGCGTAGTGTTAGAGGCCCTAACAAGACCCCATCCATGATCAAAGTTGACACGAAGGCCATCTAAGGTATTTATTGTTGCACCCGCAAACTCAGCGTTGTCGGTGAGCCTTTGTATAAAGGCAAACTTGTCTTTTTCGGCAATAGGGATCAAAATTTCGGGAGTATAGCTAGTGGGTATAAATCCCGATACTAGATCACTCAGATGTCTAGTAGCCTGAGTATTATTTTCGCAGAGAATTTCCATTAGTCGCACCGCGGCATATATGCCATCATCAAAGCCTTGCCAACGGTCGTTAAAAAATATGTGGCCACTAAATTCACCGCCAATAAGCGCATTAGACTCATGTACTGCACGTCGAATGTGTGAGTGACCCGTTTTGGATTGAATAGGTACACCACCACGTTCCACAATGAGTTGTTCAAGTCGCATACTGCTTTTGATATCAAAAACAACTCGGGCGCCAGGTTTATTGACAAGCAGTGCCTTGACAAAAATCATCATTAAGCGGTCTGGCCAGATAATCTCTCCTGTATCACTTATTACCACTACACGATCGCCATCACCGTCAAAGGCTAGGCCTAAATCTGCCTTGCTTTGTTTAACCTTAGCAATCAGGCTAGTTAGGTTTTTTTCATCCGAGGGATTAGGTTCGTGATGGGGAAAATGGCCATTAATATCGCAAAAAATTGCCTCCACCGAGCAGTTCAATTGTTGAAAAAGTGCTACTGCTAAAGGCCCAGAGACTGAATTTCCACCGTCAATAACAATCTTGAAAGATTTTTTTATCTGACTTTTATTAGCGATGAACTCAAGATATCTCAAGTTGACGTTAATATGCTTGAGACTGCCGTGGACTTTTTTTGCAAAATTATTGGCTTTAATATTTACTTTTAAGTTTTCCAAGTATCGCTTGGAGATTATTTGTCGCTCTAGGATTATTTTAAAGCCATTATAGATCCCCGGATTATGACTAGCGGTGACCATCACCCCAGAGCAAGCGGAACCTTCATTATGAATGGCAAAATTAAGTACTGGCGTACTTGTCACACCTAAATCTATAACTTGACAACCTGATGAAACTAATCCAAGACACAGAGACTCTGATAACGCATCTGAGCTTAGACGCCCATCTCGGGCAACAAATAGCGTATTTATATCTCTCGCTATTATTAACTGGCCGATAGCACAACCCAAGCGGCGAGCAAACTCGGGAGTTATTTCTTCAAAGGCGATGCCACGAATGTCATAGTCGCGAAAAACACTTTCCACAAGCACAAAGGACTCTTTCTCTGCATCTATTGATCGGTCAGATTCTTGATTGCCATTACTTACTTTAGTTTGACTAGGCATGCAATTATTACTCGGACCCGCATGCTGTAGCGATTTTTTCAATAAGGTCTCGCGCTAGCTGGGTTTTATTTCTTTTACTTAGTAAGGTCGATGAGTTCTTGTCTATCCAACTGACTTCATTTTCGTCACTGTTAAAGCCAATATCTTGTCTGGATATATCATTGGCAATAATCACATCAAGATTTTTTCGCCGCAGTTTATCTTGCGCATAGGCTTGAACATCTTTACTTTCTGCGGCAAACCCAACAACAAAAAGCTGTTGATAGGCACTTGATATAGAACTTAGGATATCAGGATTTTTTTCAAGCGTTAATGTCAGAGTTTTCTGCGTTGACTTGATTTTTTGCGCCTCCACGGATACCGCTTTGTAGTCAGCAACTGCCGCGGTGGCAATAAAAATATGCGCATCTTTTGCTTCAACCATCGCCGCATCTAACATGTCCTCTGCTGAGGAAATAGAAATGACCTTACAACGAGAAGGCGGAGCCACATTTACAGGCCCTGTGATTAAGGTAACGTCAGCCCCCGCTTCGATGGCAGCCGCGGTGAGTGCATAGCCCATTTTGCCAGAACTGTGATTACTAATGTAGCGAACAGGATCCAGGGGTTCTCGAGTTGGACCAGCAGTAATAACAATTTTTTTGCCTTGAAGTTTGCCGTTAGTGAATCGGTTTGCTAGTTGTTCAATGAGTAGCTCAGGTTGCTCCATTCTCCCAGGGCCAGTATCACCACAGGCCTGAATACCGTCTCCAGGTCCAATGATGTCAACGCCTCTTTGTACTAATGTATCAATATTGTCCAGTGTTGCCGGATGGCACCACATAGCCTGATTCATTGCTGGGGCCACCGAAGTTAGCGCTGAGGTTGCCAGATAAACGGCCCCAAGCAGACTATCAGCTTTTCCATGTACCATAGTGGCAATAAAGTCGGCGCTCGCCGGCGCAATCAGCAAAAGATCAGCCCAGCGGGCTAGCTCAATATGTCCCATTCCTGCCTCGGCTTTTTCATCGAGTAAACCAGTATGCACGGGACTTCCTGACAGCGCTTGCAGGGTCAGTGGCCGAATGAATTCCTCTGCACCTGGAGTCATCACTACTTTAACAATAGCACCTTGGTCTTGCAGGCGACGTAATATCTCGGCGCTTTTATAGGCGGCGATTCCTCCGGTAATACCAATGATGATACGTTTGTTTGAGAGGCTGTTCATGGTTTGTCCAACTAAAGTGATTACCGCAGTCTAAAATAACATTATAGACATAAATGTTATTTCGGTAAATAAGGACTCACTATGGCTATAGCGCATATAGAAAAGGCAGAAAGACCTAGAGAAAAGCTTTTATCTAGAGGTGCAAAAATACTCTCAAATGCTGAATTGTTAGCCATTTTTTTACGCACAGGAGTGTCAGGATTGAGCGCTATAGATTTGGCTTCTGCGCTACTTAGACGCTTTGGGGGTTTAACGCCTTTGTTGAACGCAGACCAGCAAACCTTTTGTACAATGAAAGGATTAGGTCCAGTTAAATACGCCCAGCTGCAGGCATCCTTGGAGCTAACTAGACGTTATCTTGAGGAGCAGTTAGAGGCAAAAGACATCTTCACTGACCCTAAGCAAGTTGGCGATTATTTAGCAGTGCAGATGCGAGATTACGACCGAGAAGTATTCAGTATTTTATTGCTTGACTCCCAGCATCAGTTACTGGGTTATCATGAGTTGTTTCAGGGGACTATAGACTCAACATCGATATATCCCCGAGAGGTGGTTAAGTTAGCTTTACAAAAGAATGCGGCGGCGGTCATTGCTGCCCATAATCATCCTTCGGGATCGGCAATGCCTAGTCAAGCTGATATTGCAATCACCAAAAGATTAAAGTCTGCGTTAAAATTATTAGACATTAGATTGCTCGACCACTTTATTATCGGCCGAGGGCATATAACATCGCTTGCAGAGCAGGGGAAAATGTAAATCGGCTAAACTGCCTCTGTTAAGTGCTTAATTGTGCTCATTAGGCTGTTTTAATTTGATTCAAGGTGGGCTTTCTGGTATAAAACGCGCCTCCTTATGGGGACTCCCCAAATAAGGGTGTAATTTTTTGGAATACTTTTGTCAAAAGGAGTTTTCCTCAGACAATAATCGGAATTAGAGGCAGGATAAATGTCCAGAGTATGTCAGGTCACAGGCAAGCGCCCAATGGCTGGAAACAATGTATCTCATGCGAAAAATAGAACACGTCGTCGTTTTGAACCTAATCTTCACAGCCACCGTTTTTGGGTTGAGGCCGAGAAGCGCTTTGTAAAGCTGCGCGTTTCTACAAAAGGAATGCGTATTATTGATAAGAACGGTATAGAAAACGTTTTGTCCGAGCTTCGCGCTCGTGGCGAGAAAGTTTAAGGAGATAACTGATGGCTAAATCAGCAAGAGAAAAAATTCGTTTAGTATCCAGTGCAGGTACTGGACACTTTTATACAACTGACAAAAATAAGCGCAATATGCCTGAGAAAATGGAGATCAAAAAGTATGATCCCACCATTCGAAAGCATGTGGTGTACAAAGAAGCAAAAATTAAGTAACAGTTGCCGCAGAATCCTTGAGGTACTGTAGCATGCGGAATCCTACCCTAGTGGTAGGATTTTTTTTATATTTTTTTAGACCTACCTTAGCTCGTTTAGAAATAAATTTGGCAACATAAAAAAAGCCCCAAACTAGGTTTGGGGCTTTTAGAAATTTTCTTACTACTATCTAGCGACAGTGGAAGAAATTAATCGGCAACTACGTTCTCAGCTTGAGCGCCTTTTTGGCCTTGAGTAACTTCCATCGTTACTGCCTGACCTTCTTTCAATGATTTGAATCCTTCAGCTTGAATTGCGCTGTGATGTACAAATACGTCACCGCCGCCTTCTTGCTCAATGAATCCAAAACCCTTACTGTCGTTAAACCACTTAACAGTGCCAGAAACTCTTTCCCCTGACATAATAACCTCACTTTAAAATTTTATACCGTTTAAGGCGTTAAAAATATCCAGCCTCATAACGGGGCTAGCCAATACCCTCAAAAACTAATGTAGGGCGTTTTGAAAATCCAAATCAAAAATCACAGACTTCCACTTGCAGAGTGTATTGGTTTTTTCGGCTTTTAGCCAATTTTGTTTCAACTAAACGTCAAAAAAAGGGGAAAAATGGTTAAAAAGGTGGTCAAATTGAGTTTTTAGGTGGTTTTTTAGAGTATTTCTTTGATTTACGTTTATTTCTGATCTAATTGAACCTTAGTTTTAAAAATGACACTTTGTTTTGAAAGGGCTTTTTTTCGTAGAGTAATTAGTTAAATACGGCCTCCTTTTCTTTTTGCCTGTGCAGAAATATTTAAAACAAATGCTCTATGTTACAATTTTGTATTGTTCAATCACAGCGATTTAGATTGCCTCACATTCGATATTTACTTTAGTAACATCGTTTCTTGCTAAGGGAAGGAGTTGCGGCTAACCGACAATGGGATATTCGCATTAACAAAGAAAAGGAAAAGGAAAGGGAAAAAAGCCAATGACTGATCGTAATTACGATATAGATCTAAATAACAGCAATACCAAACTCACACAGGTAACCATGCTAATGTACCTGCTAATGGCTTTGGGGTTTGTGACTGGAGGCTTAACTACTATTGCGGCTATTGTTATCTACTACATAAAGCGCGAAGAAGTGTCGGGATCTTGGCTTGAGAGTCATTTTAGGTGGATTCGTAATACCTTCTGGTATGGACTTATGTGGACGATCATAGCAGCCTTAACATGGTTAATTCTATTGGGGTGGTTTACAGGCGGTGTTGTCACTGTATGGCTAATATATCGTGTGGCAAAGGGTGTTATCTATCTAAATGACAACAAGCAGATGATTTTTTGATTTGCCAACGATCGTGTCTAGCTCTGCTAAAGATCAAAATAGAGAAGAAATGAATTTATGCGTCAATACCAACATATTGTTGAGGGTAAAGTAGTAGATCTTCCATTGGGTAAAGTGGTTTGCGTGGGTAGAAATTACGCAGCTCATGCTCGAGAGCTTAATAATCCTTTGCCTACCTCACCAGTTTTGTTCATAAAGCCCAGTACATCTTTGGTGAAAATGAACGAGGCTTTTAGCATTCCCTCGACCCTAGGTGAATGCCACTTTGAGGCTGAAATGAGTGTGCTTATTGGTAAACAAGTATCTAACTGCAACGAACAAGAGGCGCAAGACGCAATAGCTGGTGTTGGGATAAGTTTAGATTTGACTCTGAGAGATGTTCAGCAAACCCTAAAGGAAAAAGGTCTTCCTTGGGAAAAAGCGAAAGCTTTTGACGGTGCTTGCCCAACGTCTGCATTTGTTTCTAAAACTATCGCGGGTGATTTGCAAAATAAACAAATTCGACTGTTTAAGAATGATGAGCTTCACCAAGATGGTAATACCGCGGATATGTTAAATCCGGTGCTTCCACTGATCAGTTATATCAGTCGTTTCTTTACTTTGTTACCCGGCGACTTGATACTCACTGGAACACCTGCTGGGGTAGGACCTTTGCAGGTAGGTGATAGTCTTGTGGTGGAGCTAGCTGATTTTATTCGGTGCACAACAGAGGTCGTGTCTAGATGAGCATTACCAAGGGCGTTTACCAACATTACAAGGGCAATTTGTATCAGGTCATTGAGGTTGCAACTCATAGTGAAACCGGAGAATCCTTGGTTGTTTATCGAACGCTTTATGGTGATTACAGTATGTGGGTAAGGCCTCTTGACATGTTCCAGGAGTCTGTGGATATTGATGGCAAAGCAGTGCCGCGATTCCGTTTTGTTGAGCCAGCTTAACCGTGCTTATTATTTCAAATAACGTGACTATACTTGAGTCTGAGTTACATTTTTCAGCGATTCGGTCTCAGGGGCCCGGAGGTCAAAATGTAAATAAAGTCGCCTCGGCTATTCATTTGCGATTTGATATTCATAACTCAAGTCTGCCAGACTTTTATAAACAACGATTGTTAAAAGTTAAGGATCGACGGATTTCAAAAGATGGCGTTTTAATTATAAAGGCCCAGCGTTATCGTAGTCAGGATAAAAATAGAGAGGAGGCTCTATTGCGATTGAAGAATCTGGTACAGTCTGCGGGATTTACTCCCAAACCTCGGCGGGCTACCAAGCCGACTCGCAGCTCTGAATTGAAGCGTATGGACAAAAAAAATCAGCATGGTCAAAAGAAGAATATGCGTGCCAAACCAACTTTGGACAATCATTAATGATTGACAGTACTAGCCATCCCTTTGATGCGCTCACACCTGATGTGTTAATTGATGCTGTAGAAAGTCAGGGATTTTTGTCCGATGGCGGATTTTTAGCGTTAAATAGTTATGAAAATCGCGTTTATCAGGTGGGCATCGATAGCCAGACGCCTATGATAGCCAAGTTTTATCGGCCTGAGAGGTGGAGTGACGCCCAAATTTTAGAAGAGCACCAATTTTGTTTTCAGTTACAAGAGCAGGAGCTTCCCGTGGTTTGCCCTTGGCTGAATGCAGAGGGCCGTAGTGTTAGTCATCATAACGGCTTTCGTTTTGCTTTGTATGAACGAAAAGGAGGACATGCACCGGAGTTAGACAATTTAGATAATTTATTTATCTTAGGCAAAGTATTAGGCCGCTTTCATGCCGTTGGCGCGATCCAGCCCTTTCAGTATAGGCCAGTCTTGACGGTAAAAAACTTTGGCTGGGACTCCTATAGGTTAATCAGCAAAGATTTTATTCCCAAAGAGTTAAGTCCTGCCTATGACTCTCTCGCACTAGATGTTTTAAACGCGGTGGATAAAATTGTAGAGGACTATGGCGACATGACTTGCATTCGTGTGCATGGGGATTGTCATTCTGGCAATATATTGTGGCGTGATGATTATCCGCATTTCGTTGATTTTGACGATGCGCGCATGGCCCCTGCCATACAAGATTTATGGATGCTTCTGTCCGGTGATAGACAGGAGCAAACAGCACAGATGTCAGAATTAATAGAAGGTTATAATGAGTTTTACGACTTTGATTACCGTCAATTGAAGTTGATCGAAGTGTTTCGTACACTACGAATTATGCACCACAGCGCCTGGATAGCACGACGTTGGTCAGACCCAGCATTTCCAAGAGCATTTTCTTGGTTTGCTTCGCCACGATACTGGAGTGATCACATACTCGCATTAAGAGAGCAGCTTGCCGCTCTTAATGAACCAGCTATCGAAATTTGTCTTTAAAGTTTTACCAGACAAAGTTAAGGCCAATATTTAACCGCCGATCAATTTTTTCTATACCCTGTGCAGGTTGATTATCGTAGTTCCACATGAAAGAAATCTTAGTGAACAGATCATCTATAAGAGGGAAATCCAGTCCAATATCAGCATTAAATTGGCTATTGCGACTATCATCAATAGCGACCAAGAGCTGATTGCGGTGTGAAAAATCAACATTATTAAAGAGCCTTTTCCGGTAATTAGTCGACCAATTCCATGTTAATCTCTGCTCTACTACATCAGATAACAGCTCCTCGTTAATCCAAGTGACGCCGCCTTCTAGGGATAAGGCACCTGTTTTTGTATCCCATAATTGATTGCCCAATAGCGTACTAACGGAGTAAAACTGATCTAGGGCTCGATCATCATTGGCCCCAAAAGAGAGATTGTTACTTAAGAACCATTCATCCTTAAAAAACCAATCAATAGCATAGGTTACATCGTAATTTTGCTTTGATACATCATTCTCTTCGCGTCGAAGTTGATAATCAAGACCGGCACGTTGCCTAATCGTTTCATGGCGCTTAGACAGGTCGACGTTAATTGCCCACTCCTCACGGTCTTGGTTGCCACTCCTAAAGGATCCGGACAGGCCAACACTTCCTTGTAGCGTTTGTTTTTCGTCTTTGATTTTAACTGGCAATTGATTTGAAACAATATTAGGGTCGGTATCAGCCACTTCTTGGATCTCAATAGCTCGCACCTGATTTAACTCAATTGTAAGATCTCCAAAACTATCTGAGAGCCAAATTATATGTGATTCTGATTGTGCTTTTACTTTTCCTTGAAGCACATCACCATTGGCTAATATAATCTGATCAGCCAGAGCATGAGGCAGAAACATACAGGCGATAATAAAAGATCTTATAATGAGGGAAAACTGCACAGTTTAGATTTCCTTAATGGTTGAGGTTATGACAGTTGCAAGCCATATTTTTGGCCACGCAGTATACAAAATTAGTGCTTTTGTTGGTATTTTAATGATTAATATGAGCATTTATAAAGAAGCAGTAAAAAAACGATTGTTGTCTTAAAAAGCGAGGTTTAAATGAGTAATCTGCCAAACGATTTAAAATACGTAGGAAGTCATGAGTGGGTGAGGTTAGACAGTGATGGCACAGCCACAATCGGTATAACTGAGTTTGCACAAGAATCTCTTGGTGATGTGGTCTATGTTGAGTTACCTGATGTGGGCACACTAATTGACGCTGGTGCTGAAGTTGCCGTTGTTGAATCTGTAAAAGCAGCTTCGGATATTTATGCTCCAGTAACCGGGGAGGTTATTGAGGTAAACCTTGGGTTGGAGGATGAGCCTGAATTAGTCAATCAATCATCTTACATTGACGGCTGGTTATTTCGTGTCCGCTTATCTGATGATGAATCTTTGGGTGAATTGATTGACGCGGATGATTATCAAAGTATTATTGACAATAGCTAGCTTTAACTACGCAGGGAAATAATTTCCCAGCCTTGTTGTTGAGCCTCTTGTCGTAGACGATCGTCAGGATCTACCGCAATGGGGTTGTCAACTTCCTGCAAAAGGGGCAGATCATTAATTGAGTCGCTGTAAAAATAACTGCCTGCCAAGCTTTCATTATGCTCTTGCAGCCACACATTGAGACGTTCAACCTTTCCCTCTCTGTATGTGGGTGTGCCAATAATGTTTCCCGTGATACAGCCATTGATTAGCTCTGGTTCTGTAGCCAGAAACTCTTCTATTAAAAGTGATCTCACAATGGGTTCAATAATAAATCTGTTAGTGGCTGTAATCACCAATAATCTATCCCCCGCTTTACGGTGTGCTTCAATCAATTTAGTTGCCTTAGGTTGTTTGAGTGGCTCGATAACATCTTGCATGAACAGAGCATGTAGGTGGTGTAGCTCAATTGAAGAAAGAGTGGTTAATGGAGCAAGTGAAAATGTTAAATACTCAGATATATTAAGCTGTTCAGCCTTATAGTCAGCTAAAAACTTATCATTCATGGCCGAGTACAGTGCTTTGTCCACCAGTCCTTGAGTCACCATAAACTGTCCCCAGCTGTGATCACTATCACCGCGCAAAAGAGTATTGTCCAAATCGAAAATTGCCAGAGCCATTGATTTACCGCATAGAGTCAGAGAGGTTGAAGAATAGCGATCAAGACAATAATCCTCAAGAGAAAATTGCCGACGAGCTAATACTGTGGAACAATGTTAGAGTAGACTAGGATGTTATAACAGGCAGAGTTACTGTGGTAGATAAAGATGGGTTTCGCTCTAATATTGCTATCGTCATCAGTGATGGGCGAGGCAAGGTCTTACTTGCCAAAAGGATCGGCCAGCAGGCATGGCAGTTCCCTCAGGGGGGCGTTGACAAGAACGAATCTTGTGAACAAGCACTTTTTCGTGAGCTATATGAAGAGGTAGGCCTAAAAGCCAGCGATGTTAAAATTGTTCAGCGAAGTCGAAAATGGCTGCGCTATCGTATTCCTTCCTCTATGCAGCGAAAGTATTCTAAGCCGTTATGTATAGGTCAAAAGCAAAAATGGTTTTTCTTAGAATTGATCAGTGATGTTGCTAAAATTCATTTTGACGCTACCGGTGCTCCCGAATTTGACGGTTGGGAATGGGTTAATTTTTGGTACCCAGTAAGTGCTGTTGTATCGTTTAAGCGCAATGTTTACAGGCAAGCACTGCACGAATTTGCTGAGTCAAATATGCGCTTCGAATCACCGCTCAAGGGATCCTAAACATGTTGTCCTCGCTGCGAACGATTGTCCAAGAGGTCAATAGTGCGCGAAGCCTTACTGAGGTTTTGGCGATAATTGTCAAAGAAGTTCGTTTTGCTATGAACGCGGGAGTTTGTTCGGTCTATCTGTATGATCCTTCAGATACTCGATATGTGCTGATGGCAACAGAAGGGTTGCGCCAAGAATCAATTGGAAAAGTACGACTTTCTATGCGCCAGGGTCTGGTAGGTTTGGTTGCTGCCAAAGAGGAACCGCTAAATCTTGAAGATGCTGACCAACATCCTAATTTTAGTTACTTTGAAGAAACCGGAGAGTCTCCGTTTCATTCCTTTTTAGGCGTTCCTATTATTCATCACCGCAAGGTCCTCGGAGTGCTTGTATTACAGCAAGAAAATCGACGTCGATTTGCTTCTGAAGAAGAAGCCTTTGTAGTGACTGTCTGCGCACAATTGTCTGGTGCGATTGCTCATGCAGAGGCTACAGGTGCTCTGCGTAAATTGGCCTCGGCGGGACGAGGTAAAAGTAAAGAGGCTACGTTTTTAGGCATTGCTAGTTCACCTGGTGTGGGTATTGGCCGAGTTGTTTTAGTCGGTACTCACGCTGATTTAAAAGCAGTTCCTGAGCGCTTCACCAAGGACCCCGCTGCAGAGATACGACGATTTCGTGCATCGGTGCAAGCCGCTAAGCAAGATATGCTTGATTTAGGTGCGGGCTTGGCTGACAAATTAAGTGCAGAGGAATTTGCACTTTTCGAGGTTTATATCCGTCTTCTTGATGATAAGGTCCTCATAAATGAAGTTATCGCAAGTATTAAATGTGGACAAATGGCCACTAGCGCCTGGAGTTCTGTGGTACTTAGGCATGTTCGAACCTTCCAGAAAATGGAGGATTCATATCTACGGGAACGAGCCGCAGATGTCCGTGATTTAGGACGCAGAGTGTTGGGCTATTTACAGACAACTGAACGTGAGAAAGAGCCTCTACCACGGCGCATAGTGCTCGTTGGTGAGGACCTGTCGGCTACAGCTTTGGCAGATATCCCTGTTAATCGATTAGTCGGTATTATTTCTCTAAAGGGATCAAGTAACTCGCACATGGCAATTGTTGGTCGAGCTCTTGGCATTCCCACAGTGATGGGTGCAGTAACGCTTCCTTGGGGAGAACTTGAGGGTCAAGAGCTAATTGTTGACGGATCCTCTGGGGATATTATAAGTCGTGCTACGCGAACAGTGCGAAGACACTATTTGCAGCGACAGCGAGAAGAAAAGCGTTTTAACAAAGATTTGGAGAAACTAAGAAACTTACCTTGCCACACTGCGGATGGCAAAAGATTTTCCCTTTGGGTAAATACAGGCTTGCGCCATGACACAGAAAAGTCTCTTCAAAGCGGTGCCGAAGCTGTGGGTCTTTTCCGTACGGAAATACCTTTTTTGATGCGATCAAGTTTTCCGACTGAAGATGAACAGGTTGAAATTTATAAGGAACAGCTAACTGATTTTTCACCGCGACCAGTAACTATGCGCACCTTAGACATTGGTGGTGATAAAGACTTACCTTATTTCCCTATTGAGGAAGAAAATCCATTTTTGGGGTGGCGAGGGATTCGTATTTCTTTAGATCACCCTGAGATTTTTTTGGTCCAGATCAGGGCGATGCTCAGGGCAAGTGAAGAATCTAAAAATCTGCGAATTATGCTTCCCATGATAAGTAATATACCTGAACTTGACCGTGCACTGGAGCTAATTGATAGAGTTTACAGTGAACTCACTATTGAGGAAGGTTTCAGATTGCAGCGTCCACTTGTTGGTGCCATGATTGAGGTGCCAGCGGCTGTTTATCAAGTTAAGGAAATCGCTCGCCGTGTTGATTTTTTGTCGATTGGAACTAACGACTTAACTCAATACTTATTAGCCGTAGACCGCAATAATCCAAGAGTGGCCGACCTTTATCACACCTTGCACCCCAGTGTGTTAATGGCTCTGAAACAGATCCAAGATCAGGTGGCTGGTATGGATTGCCAAATAAGTATATGCGGTGAGATGGCCGGTGATCCCTTGAGTGTGATGGTGTTGTTAGGTTTAGGTTATGAAACTTTTTCTATGAGTGCAAGCAGTCTACTCAAGGTCAAGTCTATGTTGTTAAACATCACTCTAAAGGAATCTCAGCAGCTGGCTAAAAAAGCGTTAAAAATGTCCAGCTCACAACAGATAACAAATTTTTTGGCAGCATCTTTGCAAGACTCTAGAGTCACTAGACTGATTAATACGACTAATCCTCAGCGCGCCGCCGCTCATTTAGTAACTAAAACGTCATAACTAAACTCGTTCAGGTGGATTTCAACGCCATTGAGGAAGCCTCTCTCTACTACCTGGACTAGACCTGTTTTTGATATGATTACTGCACTGGCAGCACGCGTACCGTAACCTTCTGAGACTATAAACGGTGATGAGAGAAGAGTTTCCCATTCAAGTGGAATACCAGTGTTGGGCAAGGTGTTCTGTGGATAGGTTTTTTCAGATGAAAGTGCAGTTATTAGCTGTGACATTACATCGGCATCTATGTTACCGTTTTGTAAAATGCTTTTTAGCTGTGCTCGAGCGTGATTGACCTTTGGCCAGGGACTATCTAACCTATGGTTACTCAAGGCATAACATCCACAGCTCAGTTCTGTTTTTGGGTCCCCCTGATTGTTTAGATAGAACATTTCTTTGCCATCATAAATAATCAAATTAAACGGACCATACTGATATAAGTTACTACTTATGTTATCGGCCCAGTCGTTGGCAGATAACGACGAGCGCAAAAAACTGGTCACTAAGTCGCCTCGGGAAAGAGGATCTAGTGTCGAAACATGCTGCTGATGAAGATCGCGAAAATTGGTTACTGCAGCAAAACGACCTTGTTCAGAGAGGCCCAACCAGGTACCTCCAGCTTGCTGATCTTGGCCCGCCAATATCCCTTCTCCTGGCCACCAATGCATAGGCAAAGTAGCTCGGTCGTAAAATTCATCACGATTTGAAATTACAATAAGTGGTGTTTCCGAATTTTTATCGAAAACAAATGATAATAGGCACATGACTACAGTGTAACTTTTTATTCTACTAATGGTCATCTCTCTTGGCAGTTTTGCAGAGAAACAGCTATTATCAATTCTTTAATTTTCTCGGAGCTCGTCCTGCATGCTCACCTATCCTGTGATTGACCCGGTCGCCTTATCCCTTGGTCCAATAAAGATCCACTGGTATGGCATCATGTATCTTTTGGCCTTTGCGGTCGCCTGGTTTTTAGCGTTGCGTAATAGCCAAAGACCTTGGTCTCCAATTAACAAAGCTCAAGTTGAAGACCTGATTGTCTATGGAGCCTTTGGAGTCATTTTGGGAGGTAGGTTGGGCTATTTGCTGTTCTATAGTGCTGACAAATGGTTGGCTGATCCAACTATGTTGATTCGAATTTGGGAGGGCGGCATGTCATTTCATGGTGGCCTGATTGGTGTTGCTATTGCTATTCTTATTTACAGTCGTAAATATCAGATTGCTTTTTTAGGATTAGCAGATTTTGTTGCCCCCTTGATTCCTGCGGGATTGTTGTTTGGCCGTATCGGGAATTTTATTGGTCAAGAACTCTATGGGCGCCCTACAGATGTGCCTTGGGCAATGATTTTTCCTGCCGACCCAGCGCAGCTAGCGCGTCATCCATCGCAGCTCTATGAGGCTGCTTTAGAAGGTTTAGTGCTGTTTTTTATCCTTAATTTGTATGCTCAAAAACCTCGATTATACGGCTCAGTGGCGGGTATGTTTTTGGTATTCTATGGATGTTTCCGTTTCGCCGTAGAGTTTGTTCGTCAGCCAGATGCGCAATTTGCAGGTCAGCCTGCGCTTTTAGAAGCATTTAATTGGATGACCAGAGGGCAGACGCTCTGTATACCAATGATTTTACTGGGACTATGGTTTATGCGAGCAAACGTGCGTAAGTTATTTGGCCAATCCCCAGTGGAGTCATCTTAATGCAGCAATATCTAGATCTAATAAGACACATACAAAACCATGGCGTTAAAAAAGAGGATCGTACCGGTACTGGAACCTTAAGTATTTTTGGTTATCAAATGCGCTTTGACTTGGCTGAAGGGTTCCCTCTTGTGACCAGTAAAAAAGTCCATTTGAAATCTATTCTTCATGAGCTTTTATGGTTCATTCGTGGTGACACTAACATTCGCTATCTGGTAGAGAACGGAGTTGGTATTTGGAACGACTGGCCCTACCAAAATTGGCTTCGTGAAACAGGACAAGATAAATCGTTGACGATGTATTCAGATGAGTGGCGCTCAGTTATGAGTGAGTTTATTGAGCGAATCAAAACCGATCAGGTGTTTGCTGAAAAATACGGTGATTTGGGTCCAGTCTATGGCAAACAGTGGCGTGATTTTGGCGGTATTGATCAGTTGAGTCAGCTAATAGCGGATATTAATAACAACCCTGATTCAAGGCGCTTGATCGTCTCAGCGTGGAATCCTCAGGACATTCCTGTGATGGTTAAGTCTGGATTGCCGCCTTGTCACAGTTTATTTCAATTCTATGTTGCTAATGGACGCCTAAGCTGTCAGTTGTATCAACGCAGCGCTGATGTTTTCTTAGGTGTTCCTTTTAATATTGCGTCATACGCTATTCTTACTATGATGATTGCCCAGGTCACAGGCTTAGAGGTGGGTGATTTTGTTCATACTTTTGGTGATGCACATCTTTATTTGAATCATATGGATCAGGTAGATCAACAGTTGTCGCGAACCACGTTTGCGCTGCCGATATTGGACATTAATCCTAAGGTCGCTGGGTTATTTGATTTTGTATACGATGATTTTGAGTTGCGGAATTACCAGTCTCATGGTGCCATTTCTGCTCCAGTGGCTGTTTAGCAAGGTATATTTATGAAGTTATCGATTATTGTGGCTAGCAGTCGGAACAGTGTTATCGGTTTAGATAATCAGTTGCCGTGGCATCTTCCTGATGATCTTCAGTATTTTAAATCTGTCACCATGGGCAAGCCCCTAATAATGGGTAGAAAAACTTTTGAGTCCATTGGCCGACCGTTACCAGGGCGCACCAATATAGTCTTGACCCGTGACCAGAATTGGAGTGCCGATGGAGTTATGGCGGCCGCAGATCTTGATGCTGCGCTGGCACTTGCAAAAACTGCCTGTGCGGAGTCTGGTGTTGATGAAACCATGATAATTGGTGGAGAGCAAATTTATCGTATGACTATGGCCGTTGCCCACAGACTATATGTCACTCAGGTTGATGCTCATGTTGAAGGAGATGCTTATTTTCCAGAGGTAGATCCAACTATTTGGCAGAAAGTTGAGGTAAAAATGCCCAAAGTAGCCGCTCAATATCCCTACAGATTCGTTATTTTTGACCGCTATTAAGATCTGCCTGGTAGTTCGGTTTTTAAAAACAAATTATTCGTCCACTAAGTAGTTTGCAGTCTTTTTTACTGAATCACAGTCCTAGTATTTATAAATGCATTGCTGCGCTGATGGCGTCGTATTTTTACAACAAATGTTACCTTAGGTAACAAAGTTTAAACTTTATTATAAAATCTACCATTTCGGACTCCAGCAAATTGCTTCTTCCACATTGGGCTGTTACAAATAGGTATCGAAAAAGAATTTTTTCTCTTTGTCGAATCAAGGCGCTAAATATAAAGTGCCATTGGAAATTTAAACCGGTAGACCCAAATTGAGGGAACTATGAACAAGCAACCATTAAAAGCATTGGTAATTATCGGCGCTCTTGTTAGTGGTCTGGCTGCTACAGCAGTACAGGCAACTGAAGTTGACGATATACTAAAAACGGGAGCCGCCAAGGTTCAATCCGCAAAGAGCTCGCAAACTAAGATTGATCGAATCGCTGATCAAACAGATGGTCTTTTGCAAGAATTCAAACAGGTTAACAAGCAAATTGAGTCTCTGCGAGTTTATAACTCTCAGCTAGATCGTCAGATCGCCAATCAGGAACAAATGATGGCAGAACTGAAAGAGTCTATTGCTAATGCAACCGTTATCGAGAGAGGTGTTACTCCTTTGATGGTTAATATGTTGGCTGGACTTGAGGATTTTGTTGGTCTGGATATTCCTTTCAAGCGTGACATGCGTTTAGAGGCAGTGTCTGATCTAACCACTAATCTTGATAGTGCGCGTTTTTCTGCAGCAGAAAAGTTCCGACAAATTCTTGAGTTGTATGATATTGAATCTGAATACAGTTTGTCATTGGAATCCTACCGAGACATGGTAGACATTAACGCAGATGGCAATGAAGTTGAAGTAGAAATGCTTCGTATTGGCCGCGTTGCCCTAATGTATCAAACGAAAGATAAATCACAGACTGGCGCTTGGAACAAGAATACTGGGTCTTGGGAGACCTTGGGTTCTGAATATCGTCGCCCTGTTGATCAAGGCATCCGTATAGCGAAGAAGTTATCGCCCCAGGATGTTATGGAAATGCCCATTACAGCGCCGGAGGCAGCACAATGAAAAATAAATTTGCAAATATTATTGCGGCCTTAGTTGCCACTTTTATGTTTAGTGTTCCCGCCTTAGCCCAGGATGCAAAATCCTTGGATGAGCTGTTACAAATGATTGAAAGTTCTGCGATCTCTGACTCTGCTGAGTCAAAGAAGCGTGAATCTGCGTTTAAGAGTGACCAGCGTAATCAAGCAAATGCCCTTAAGAGTGCAGAGAATACTCGTACCGCTGAAGAGCGTCGTTCAGATCGGCTAGAGCAAACTATTCGCGATAATGATATTCAAATTACCAAGTTAAAAGAGCAGCGTGACAAGCGCTTGGGATCTTTAAAAGAGTTATTTGGTCACCTTACCGGTGCTGCTGGAGATATTAGAGAGAATATTAAACAGTCGATTGTTAGCGCCCAGTTGGCTGATCGCGACGTATTCTTGAGTGAATTAATTGAAAAAATGAGTAGTGATACGCGTCTACCTTCAATTGAAGATATTGAGAAGCTATGGTTCGAACAGCAGCGGGAAATGGTTGAAAGCTCGCGCGTTGTTAAGTTTAACCGTTCAGTTCTTATGGCAAATGGCGAACAGGCTGAAATGGAAGTTGTTCGTGTAGGTACCTACAACCTTCTGGCCAACGGTATGTATTTAGAATACAGCCCAGAAACTGGCTTGGTATCGGAACTAGCGCGACAGCCCTCCGGACACCAGTCTAGTGCGGCGGATTTACAAGCGGCAACTTCTGGTTTTACCAAGGTTGGTCTGGATCCTAGTGGTCCATTTGGTGGTGGTTTGCTTCGTGCGTTGATCAATGCGCCAACTCTTGTAGAGCGCTGGCACTTTGGTGGTATCGTTGGTTACGTTATTACGGGTGTTTTCGTTGTCGCAATCTTCTTAGCCTTGTGGCGATTCCTGGTGCTCTCTGGAATGTCAAGAAAGGTCGACGTCCAGTTAGCTACAAATACATCAGATACTAACAATCCGCTTGGTCGCGTATTACAAGTGTCGCTGGACAATCCAGGGCTTGATGCAGAATCATTAGAATTAAAGCTTCATGAAGCTGTGTTAAAAGAACGACCGGGTATTGAGTCTGGACTCAATCTATTGAAAGTAATTTCAATGGTTGCACCCCTGATGGGTCTCTTGGGTACGGTGACTGGTATGATCATCACGTTCCAGATGATCACTCTGTTTGGTGCTGGTGATCCGAAGGCCATGGCCGGCGGTATTTCACAGGCGCTAATTACCACCGTTCTTGGACTGGTTGTTGCTATTCCAACAGTATTGATGCACACCTTGGTTAACGGCAAGGCACAACGAATTTTGCATGTGCTTGAAGAGCAAAGTGCTGGCATAGTCGCTGGTTCAGTCGAGGGACGCTAAGATGTTCTTTGAAGATACCATTGCAGAAATGGGTAAGTTTATGGATTCAGGCGGCATGGTTCTCTGGGCCATCGTCGTCCTGCTCTTCCTCATGTGGACACTTATTTTCGAACGTATGTGGTATCTTCGATCAATTGTAGGTGTTGACGTCAATCGCGCTCTAACTAGCTGGTCAGAGCGCAGCGAGCGAAAGTCAAAGCATGCTCATCAGGTTAGAGAAAAGTTAATTTCTGAGGTTAGCATTGAAATTGATACTAATATGATGATGATCAAAACCTTGGTTGCAGTCGCTCCACTGTTCGGTCTTCTAGGTACTGTTACTGGAATGATCACTGTGTTTGACGTGATGGCTTTTACCGGCGGTGGAGATGCAAAAGCTATGGCTGGCGGCGTCTCTCAAGCTACCATTCCAACGATGTCTGGTATGGTAGCGGCTCTGTCGGGTGTCTTTGGCATGACCTATATTGAAAGAGTGGCTGAGCGTGAAAAGCACCTTTTAGAAGATCATCTTATTTTAGATCACTGATTTAATTAGTGTGATCTTTCTAGCAGCAAAAATGAGAAAAAAATATGCGCAATAGAAGAGGCAAATCACAACCGCAGGGTCAGACAATTGATCTGACGCCAATGCTAGACGTGGTTTTCATTATGTTGATCTTTTTCATCGTGACTGCGACCTTTATTAAGCTTCCTGGACCTGAAGTTAATAAACTAGATACCGAAACTGACGTGGCCTATAAGAAGGTAGGTATTTTAGTGGCGGTAACAGAAGTCAACGAATTCTGGATCGATAAAAAACGAGTTGAACCTAGTGCTTTAAAGATAAATCTTACTCGGTTGTTCAACGAAAACCCTAAGGGCGGCATGGTTATCCAGGCCGATAATGAATCCAATATTGAATCTGTTGCTAAGGTAGCTGATATCGCACGCGATATCGGAATTTCCCCGGTAGCTATTTCAGTTGAAAACGATTGAGTTAACACTATGGCAGCCATAAGAATTGGAATCTCAGGGGTTCTGGGAATGCTAGTGACCCTAGCGTTGGTAGTTTTGATGTACAAATTGATTGATTCTGGATCAAAAGAACTAGATGAGAGTGATGCAATTAAGATTCCGGATTTTCTTCACGTTGAGCGTGAAACAACCGAAAATGCCAAAAAAACAGATGTTGTAAAACCTGATGAGCCAGATACTCCGCCACCAGAGTTACCAGAAGATCAGCTAGATGTCGAAGTACCAGACAATGCTGTCAGTATGGCTGCACCTGTAGTGGACGGTGGTTTAAATGTAGGTCTGGGCGCTTTCTCTAGGGATTCTGATTATATTCCTGTCTATGTTCCGCAACCTCAATATCCTCGTCGCGCGCAGACTCGCGGTAAAGAAGGATATGCAGTAGTGCAGGTTATTATTACTACTACCGGCGGGGTTCGTGATCCAGTAATGATCGAGGAATTTCCTGAAGGTTGGGGTTTTGGTCGCGCTGCTGTTAAAGCGGCGAACAAGCTTAAATACAACCCGCGAGTGATAGACGGAGTTGGTCAAGAGGTCACTGGGGTGCTTTATAAGTTTACCTTCCAGATGGCAAAATAAGGAGTAATTTATGCTCAGTAAATTTAGATATTTAAGCGTTTTCGTCTTAGCCTTTAGTGTTCCAATGTTGGTGGGTTTGGTAAGTTCTGACTCTGCCATGGCTGTTTCAGCAGTCGCAGCTGAAGAGAAGAAGGAGCCGAAGTATAAGGATGTTAAAACCCGTAAACGAGCGTCTGTGGGTAAGACCTGTGCCAAGGCTCTTGACAAAGTGCAGGGTGAGAAAGGTCCCATTACGTTAGCCAGTGATGCTGAAGAAAACGTTGACGTTTCAGGCTTGTGGGTCGACGCTAAAACCATGCTATCAGATATTGATTCTCGGGCTAAAGTATGTGCTTCTGCCTATGAGCAGACTCAGGTTTGGAATATGCTTGGTTACGTTGAATATTCTCTGGATAATATTCCTGGGGCGATCAATTACTATAAGAAGATCGTGAACAGCGAAGGTGCGCCACCTGAATTTAAATTGGATACTCGTTTAACCTTAGCGCAATTCTATGCAGCTACTGAGTTCTATGAGTTGGCCATTGTCCAGTATGAGCTTTGGGCTGAAAAAGCTTTTGTGATTGGTGCTGATCAGCGGTTGACTATGGCGTCTATTTATTATCAGTTAGAGCGTAAAGAAGATGCATTACGAACTGTAGAGCTGGGTATTGCTGATGCAGAGGCTAAGGGTATTTTGCCAAAAGAGCGTATGTGGGCTTTACAGAGAGTGTTATATTACGAGAAAGACGACCTTAAGAAGGTAACTTCAATATTGAAGCAGCTGGTTACTCACTATCCTAAGTGGATGTATTGGAAGAATTTGGGTGGCATGTATGGTGCTCAGGAACAGGAAATGAATCAACTTGTGTCTTACGAAGTTGTGTACCTAAATGGCGAGCTGACGACTGAAAGTGATGTCATGAGTATGGCGTATATGTACCTTGGCGCAGACGTTCCTTATACCGCCGCTAAGATTCTTGAGAGAGGTATGAGTGATGATATTGTAAAGAGGAACTCTAAGAATTTGGATCTTCTGGGTAATGCTTGGTTGCAAGCAAAGCATCTTCCCGAGGCTCTTAGAGCATTTGAAGGTGCTTCCACGTTCTCAGATTCTGGCGAAATACAGTATAGAATTGCATCAATTTACTTAGATCTTGGTCAAGATAAAAAGGCCTATCTAGCGTCTAAGAAGGCCGCAAAAAAAGGTGGTGTTAAAAATCCTGCGGCCAACTATAGTAAAATGGGAAGTGCCCTTATCAACTTGCACTGCTATAAGGATGCTGTGAAAGCGTTCAATCGGTCAGTTAAAGCGGCCAAGACCAAGCGTGCAAAACGATTTCCAAAACAGTGGATTAAGTTTGCTAATTACGAAGGTGACAGACTGCAGAAGCTTAGAGACGTAGGCGCAACCGTTCCTGGTTGTAGCAAAGCATAAGCTCGACAATGTTAGCTTGATGATAGAGAAATAAAAAAAGCCCAGTACAACTGGGCTTTTTTTATGCTCAGGACAATCTTTGAGCTAGCTCATCTTACTGACGAAGGACTCTATAGTTGCGATAGATCGCGGACTGCGCCTTTGTCAGCGCTGGTAGCCAATTTAGCATAGGCCTTTAAAGCCGCAGTTATCTTTCTAGGTCTATCCTCTAAAGGCGTCCAACCAATGCTATCTTGGTGTTTTCGGCGTTGGTCTAGTTCCATGTCTGAAACCAGCACATCAATGGTTCTGTTTGGTATATCAATTCTTATTGTGTCTCCAGGTTTGACCAACCCAATAGTGCCGCCTGCGGCAGCCTCTGGTGAGACATGCCCTATGGACAGACCTGAGGTTCCTCCAGAGAAGCGACCATCGGTAATTAACGCACAGGCAGCGCCAAGGTTTTTCGATTTAATATAACTGGTTGGGTACAGCATCTCTTGCATACCGGGGCCACCACGAGGTCCTTCATAGCGCACAATAACAACATCTCCAGCGACCACCTCATCATTTAGGATAGCCGCTACAGCAGCATCCTGGCTTTCGGTAATAAAGGCAGGACCTTCGAATACATGGATGGATTCATCCACACCAGAGGTCTTAACCACACAGCCATCAGGCGCTAGATTTCCCGTCAGAACGGCCAAGCCACCTTCGAGACTAAAGGCATTTTCTAAATTTCGAATACAACCATTTTCACGATCAGCGTCCACTGAGGGCCAGCGGGTGCTTTGACTAAATGCTGTTTGGGTTGGAATGCCAGCGGGACCTGCCTTATAAAAACGTTTAACCTCCTCACTGGGTCGTCCAGCAACATCCCATTTTTCCAACGCTTCTTTCATACTTGCCGAATGCACTGTGGGAAGATCACCATGGATCAAGCCTGCCCGGTGTAATTCGGCCAAAATTCCCATGATGCCGCCGGCTCTGTGGACATCTTCCATATGATATTCTGGTGTATTAGGTGCTACTTTGCAGAGCTGAGGTACTACACGGGAAAGCTGGTCAATATTGGAGAGATCAAAATCAATACCAGCTTCTTGTACTGCTGCTAACAAGTGTAAAATAGTGTTAGTTGATCCACCCATACAGATGTCGAGGGTCATTGCATTTTCAAAGGCTCTAAAGTTGGCGATAGATCTTGGTAGAACAGAATAATCATCCTGTTCATAGTGCTGTTTAGCCATCTTTACAATGGTCCGGCCAGCTTCTAGGAAGAGCTCTCTACGATCAGAGTGGGTAGCAAGCACAGTGCCGTTGCCAGGCAGTGATAAGCCTAACGCTTCGGTTAAGCAGTTCATTGAGTTAGCTGTAAACATACCTGAACAGGATCCACAGGTCGGACAGGCAGAGCGTTCGTACTCGGCGACCTTTTCATCACTAGCTGAATCATCAACAGCGATAACCATAGCGTCTACTAGATCTAACTTGTGCTCTGCAAGTTTGGTTTTGCCGGCTTCCATTGGACCGCCGGATACAAAAATAGCTGGAATATTCAAGCGCATAGCGGCCATGAGCATCCCCGGTGTGATTTTATCGCAGTTAGATATACATACCAGTGCATCGGCGCAGTGTGCATTGACCATATACTCTACGGAATCCGCAATAATATCTCGTGATGGCAGAGAGTAGAGCATACCGTCGTGGCCCATGGCGATGCCATCGTCCACGGCAATAGTGTGAAATTCCCGTGCAATACCACCAGCTTTGGCGATTTCGCCGGCAACTAAGTCACCCATATTTTTTAGATGCACATGCCCAGGAACAAATTGTGTGTAAGAATTTGCAATGGCGATCATTGGTTTATTAAAATCATCATCTTTCATTCCCGTTGCCCTCCATAGGGCACGGGCACCGGCCATGTTGCGGCCCTGAGTGGTGGTATGGGAGCGATACTTAGGCATTATTTTTCTCTTAATGTGAGGTTGTCAGCTGCATTGAACGTGCAGAATACCAGAAATCAGTATAATCTCTAAATTGCTTTCCTGAAGATTCTTGCATTGCGTTGATAGTTGTACATAGATTGTTTGTTTTCTGGCAAATCTCGTATGTTGGCTTCGCTAAACCCTTTTTCTAGGAACCAATGAGCCGCTTTTGTAGTCATTACCAATAATTGACTCATTCCAATGTTACGGGCATCTTGTTCGATCTGATTTAACAGTCGCGCACCTATACCCTGTGCATGAAATTCCTCATGTATAGCCACACATGCCAGTTCGCCATCAACCTCATTTGTGGTTGGGTAGAGTGCAGCACAGCCAATGATAAGACCCTCAGGGTGGACTACCACTCTGAATTGTGAAATTTCGTTTTCAAGCAGTTCTCGAGAGCGCTTAACCAGCACCGATCTTTCTTCGAGGGGAGCAATCAAGTTTAAAATACCACCAACATCTTCAATATTGGCAGAGCGTATGATCTCAGCGCATTGCTTCATAATAAGCGTGCCACTGCCTTCCCTAGTAAATAATTCTGATAATAATGCCCCGTCCTGCTCATAACCCACAAGATGGACTCGTTGCACCCCACCATGACAGGCATAAGAAGCCGCGCCTAAAAGATCAGCATGTTCGCTGTCTTTAGTAGTTTCCTGCAATTCAGCTAACTGAGGTAGAGATAAACTCCTCAATATTTTTTCACCATCTTTTATGGCGGAAGCCTGACTGATAAAAATCAGCTTTTCTGCCTGCAGAGAGATAGCTACATGGGTCGCGATATCTTGGAAACTTAAATTAAAAGCCTCTCCGGTGGGAGAAAACCCAATAGGTGATATGAGTACGAGTGCACCATGACTAAGTTGTTGATTAATCGCCGTAGTATCGACGCGACGAATGTGGCCGGCACGCTGAAAATCAATACCTTCCTCAACGCCATAGGGCTTAGCTGTAATGAAATTACCTCCCACGACACGAATATGTGATCCATGCATAGGTGAGTCAGGAAGTCCCATTGATAACTCAGATTCTATGGCAAAACGAGTGCTACCTATAGCCTCTTTTACACACTGCATGCTGGCTGGATCGGTGACACGAATATTTTGTACAAAGGTGCTATTTAATTCAGATAATCGAAGTCGATGGTTTATTTGTGGCCGCGCGCCATGAACAAGGACTATTCTTATGCCTAAACTTTGTAATAGAGCTATATCATGGATCATGCTATGGAAATTTCTGGCTAGCAACGCATCACCTGATAGGGCAATCACGAAAGTTTTGCCTCTGTGCGCATGTATATAAGGCGATGTTTGTCTAAAAAATTCTACGTAATTTTTCTCATTCATATACAGAGTATAAGCAACAGATGGGCATAAGGGGAGTTAAAATATGGTCGTTTAGCAACAAATTATAAATAAATTACAAGGCATTACCGTTTTGACATGATAAAGGCAAAAACGCGCATTAAAATCGCCTTTCTATCCGTGCTATTATTAGACAACATTTTTATAACCATTATATGCTTGAAGCGACTGTCTTTACATAATTTATGGTTCAGTTTGGAAAGAACACTAGTTTCTCACTAGTCTCAAATTAAGAGAAGATAGAGTGGTATACTAAATTTAGATTAACGATCTACCGAGCTTAGTATTTACTGTTGTTTCTTGGTAGGAGAGTTATTTATGTTAAGTGTGAGCGACAGTGTAAAAGATATATGACTAAAAGGTAAAAGTTAATGACATTCGCAAATCGTGACGGTTATATTTGGATGGACGGAGAGTTAGTTGATTGGCGAGATGCTAAAACACATTTTCTTACCCATTCACTGCACTATGGATTATCAGTTTTTGAAGGTGTTCGGGCATATCACAACACTGCGTCAGGAACCTGTATCTATAGATTAGAAGACCACACTAAAAGGCTGTTTAATTCGGCGAAAATTCTCCAATTAGAGGTGCCGTTTAGCCAAGATGAAATAAATTCGGCTCATCGTGAAGTGGTCAGGGTCAACAACCTTAAAGAAGCCTATATTCGCCCCCTAGTATTTTTAGGCTCTCAAGGCATGGGCCTTAGAGCTAAAGATTTGCAGGTCCATGTGGGTATCGCAGCGTGGGAGTGGCCATCTTATATGTCACCGGAAGCTCTGGAGGCAGGGATTAAAGTTCGTACCTCTTCTTACACCAGACACCACGTAAATATTACCATGTGCAAAGCAAAAGCTAGCGGTAACTACATGAACTCTATGTTGGCTCTGCGCGAGGCCTTAGACTCTGGTTGTGATGAGGCAATGATGTTGGATAACGAGGGTTATGTGGCTGAAGGAAGTGGAGAAAACTTTTTTATGGTACGCGATGGTGTAATTTATACGCCAGATTTAACCTCTTGCCTTGACGGCATCACTCGAGACACAATTTTTAAATTAGCAGCTGACCATGGTTTTGACGTTCGCGAGAAGCGTATTACCCGAGATGAAGTCTATATTTGTGATGAGGCGTTTTTTACGGGTACGGCGGCCGAAGTGGTTCCTATTTGCGAGTACGATGGTCGAGTTGTTGGTACCGGTAAGCGCGGCCCAGTCGCCACAACTTTGCAGTCTGGTTATTTTAATATTGTCAAAGGTGAAAATGCTAAATATGCTCATTGGCTAGCGCCAGTGGCTGAATGAATTTATGTGGAAAGACGCCATTTAGCCTTGCGATTCATGGTGAAATTAGCTGCCTTTGCAGAAGGGATTGCTTTATACCATCTCTTTTCATAACCATAAAAACATTGTTCGCGGATACTCCCCGCCTCAGGAACTATGAAATCTAGATTGTGTTTTTCAACTATTATATCTAGGGATGCTCCATCTAGCATATGTATCACTTTAAATTCATGTGCGACTTGCATTGTAGGAGTATTTTCATAATTATCTACCGCAATTACGTATTGTCCGAGCCTTTGCATAGCAATTACCACGTCCTTTCCTAATTCTCCTGCCCCTGATAAAAGTATCTTTTTTCGCAGCAACTCCAAAGTGTTGTTGTATAAACGCCATCAGTAACATATCTGTATATTGCGTTTATTGCGTTTATTGCGTTTATTGCGTTTATTGCGTTTATTGCGTTTATTGCCATAGGTTTGTCTTGCTTATAAGTTACCCCAAACCAATTATCATTTATCGGAATTATTCGAACAGTCATCTGTCCACCTACTATCACATCTCTTACCGTACTTGGGATATAACACTCAGCAGTAGGATTATTAGCATTTAGCTTCATAAAATTATGTAATCCTTTCTCTATTTGCTCAAAAATTTCTGGATGCAATCCCCAATAGTTCATAGATACGCTTGCATTTCTATCTAAAGTGCCGAAAGGTTCTTCTGTTCCAATAGTGAAATTTACTATTTCTTTTTGCACTGCCATTTTAGTGCGTTTTATCACCACAATAAGATTACTTTCGGCATCCACCTCACACACTCCCCTATTTACTGTTTCACGATTAGATAGTGTATTATGTATGAGTCTATAATTTTCTGTCGTTTTTGTAAGTGACAAGAGTGGAAATGACAATTGAGTGAATCTGACCAAAAAAATGTGAGTAATGATCAAGCTATGGACATAAAAACAGATGATATTGTTAATGTGCTGTGTATGAAGTGGGGTAGCAAATATCCGGCAGATTATGTTAATACGCTTTACTCAATGGTGGCGCGAAATTTGCGAAGGCCGTTTCGTTTTGTTTGTCTAACAGAGGATGCTGTTGGCCTTAGGACAGAAGTAGAAGCTTTTCCGTTACCAGAATTATCTGTAAACCTTGGTGGTCCTGAGCGTGGTTGGAACAAATTAGCAGTGTTTTCTGAAAAACTTTATGACCTAAAGGGAAAGGTACTTTGTCTTGATCTTGATCTTATTATCACGGGCAGCCTTGACGATCTTTTTGATTATCCTGGAGACGTAATGATCATCAAAGATTGGATTAAGAAGGATGGAACAGGAAATTCTTCTGTATACCGATTTGAGATTGGTGCTCACCCTGAAGTATTGGCTGAATTTGAGGAATCCTTCGAGTCTATTAAGCAGCGTTATCGCAATGAGCAAGAATATCTGTCCGCCAAGCTGATGGAGAAAAATGCTTTAGTGTACTGGCCTGAACATTGGTGTCGCAGTTTTAAGCGTCATTGTATAAAGCCTTTATCTTTTTTTCTTACAAGAGAGACTGAAATTCCTACTGATGCACGAATAATTGTCTTTCACGGCGCGCCGGATCCCCATGAAGCGATTGTTGGGGTAAGTGGCAAGTGGTATCGACACTTCAAGCCTGCCAGTTGGATCACCGAGTACTGGCGTTAAGGCTCTTGTTTATAGTTCTTTATATGCATGGTGACAATTGGATTTTGGTACCCAAGTGACTATTTTCATCTCGACCAATTTGACGAGTCATCATAGATGGATGTGATGTTTATCTCTAAACGTGGTTCTATGTACCGCTATTTTAGCTGTTTAACAAGACAGCTTTCATTGGATACAAAGGTTTTCGACTTTTCTTTTCGTCCTTTTATTATTCAGGGAAGACTGCACCTTAGTAGAACAGAAATTGACGAAGGGATTCGCTTCCACCTTAAAAGGAAGCGATCTAAGCACTATTTTCCTCAGATAGTTTGGCGATTTTTAGAAACCTATTACCGATTTAAATACCGGTATTTTTTTAGGCGTTTTGAACGACTCGCAGATCAGTATCACCCTAAGTGTATTGCTATTTTTAATGGCCACAGATTACCAGAACAGGCGGTAAAAAATATGGCTATACAGAAATCTATTCCAGTAGTGCATTTTGAAAACGGTTTGTTACCCAACACTACTACGTTTGATCTAAGTGGTGTTAATGACGCTAACAGTGTGCCTAGAACAAATGCTTTTTACCAAGAGTATTGTTTAAGTGGAGCGTCACAGAAATTTATAGACAAAATATTGGTTCAACGTAAGTTCCATCGCGCTAAAGTATCCCATGCACACAAAGACGACTTTCATCGGCCTTTGCCTGAACGATTTATATTTGTGCCTTTTCAAGTTCTTTTTGATAGTCAGGTATTAATTAATTCACCACGCTTAAAAAGCATGCGGAAATTGTATGACTGGATAAACTTTGTGGCGTCTAAATGTACAGATGCTAAGTTACAGTTTGTGATTAAAGAGCATCCATCAGATCCTCATCGCTATGACGACCTGTACTATGCACATTCACGAATAATGTTTAGTAATAAAGATACGATGGAGTTAATTAAATCCGCAGAAGCTGTAGTGACTATCAATTCAAGTGTTGGACTGGAGTCACTTTTGTTAAATAAGCGTGTTTTTGTGCTTGGCAACGCTTGTTATGCCATCGATGGCATAACTAAACCAATAATGGCTAGAGATCAGCTGGCTCAGGAAATTAATCGACTTTCTAGTTGGTACGTAAATAAAGAGTTAATTGAGAAATACATTGATTATTTAGCTAACGTCTACTGTGTTCCTCAGTCATGGCGTGAACCCAACGAGATTCATATAAGTGCCTTGGAGAAGCGATTTACGGCGGTTATAACTGAGTAGTTAAAAGAGTAGTTAAAAGAGCAAGCAAAGCTGTGTCTCTGTGCTTATTCATAGCCATACTAATTAGCCTTATATTGCGATATGGTTTTTGTTGGTGCAGAAATAAAGCGTTCATAGCTATACCGCACTAGACTATTTTTCAGTTATATTAATGCTTTAGACACCGTTAAAGCGTATTCTTTAAATAAGAATATAATCATCGTTATTCCTAGGAGCGTAAATAAATCCTAATGTTTAGAGCTCTATACACTGTAATTTTTTATCTACTAGTGCCGTTCATTATCCTAAGGTTACTTTGGCGCGCGTTGAAATCCCCTGGTTATGCAAAACGTTGGTCAGAGCGCTTCGGTTTTGTGCGGATGGCCAAGGAGTCACCAAATGTAATTTGGATTCATGCGGTTTCGGTAGGTGAAACTTTAGCGGCTGTACCTTTAATCAATACCTTAAAACACAGCTACCCTAGACATCGAATTTTAATAACCTGTATGACACCAACCGGCTCAGAGCAGGTGCGCAGAATTTTTTCAGATACAGTGGATCACTGCTATGTTCCTTACGATATACCTGATGCTGTGATACGTTTTTTGAAGCGAATTAAGCCGCAGGTATTGATAATTATGGAAACAGAGCTGTGGCCAAATACTATAGCTTCCTGTCGTGCCCGCGGCATACCAGTGGTTTTAGCAAATGGGCGACTGTCTGAAAAATCCTTTCAAGCTTACCGGCGTGTCAAGTATCTAGTCCGCCCAATGATGAATCAACTATCTTTTGTAGTTGCGCAATATAAACAGGATGCAGATAGATTTCTTACGTTGGGAGTGGCTGAAGGTGCCCTATCTATTGCGGGAAATATTAAATTTGATCTCACTCTTGATGAACTAACAAGAGTGAAAGCTAAGGAATTGTCAGAAGTTTGGCGGGGCGTCAACCAACGACCTATATTTTTGGCAGCTAGCACCCATAAAGGAGAAGACCAGATAGTCTTGGCGGCTTTTCAACAAATAAAAGTTCTATTTGAATCAGCATTACTGGTGATTGTTCCTCGTCATCCCGAACGGTTTGATGAGGTTGCTGCGCTCTGTAATGACACCAAGCTTAATTTAGTACGCCGTAGTCAAGGGGCATCAGTTGCCGATGCGGATATTCTTTTGGGTGATACTATGGGCGAGCTAATGGTATTTTTTGGTGCTTGCGATGTGGCATTTGTAGGCGGTAGCTTAGTTCCCACCGGGGGACACAATATTATCGAGCCTGCGGCTTGGGGTGTACCTATTTTGACGGGCCCCCATTTGTTCAATTTTGCACAAGCCTCTACGTTATTGATTGAAAGCGGCGGTCTCATAGTGTGCGAAGGTAGTGGCAGCCTAGCGCATCAATTCACTAGGCTACTACAGGACCATACTAGCCGACGTTATGCCAGCGATGCAGCACGTCGGGTGGCGGAGTCTAATCGTGGGGCTTTAAATCAATTATTAAAAACTATAAAGCCACTTATTTAGCCACTGTTAGGCTTGGGTCCAGCCACGCATCTAACTGGTAGATGTCATCTGGCGAAAGTTGACCTGCAACTTCTTTAAGGCGCATCATCGCTAGAATATAGTCGTACCGAGCATTGGCGTAATTACGTTTTGCCTGAAAAACTGTTCGTTGTGCTGCCAATACATCAACAATATTTCGGGTACCTACTTCATAACCTGCTTGAGTAGCTCCTAGAGCACTATTGGCAGAAGTGATAGCTTGCTTGCGGGCTTTAACTCGCGCTGCATTCGTCAAAACTAACTGATGAAGCCCTCGAGAAGACTGGGCTGTGTTCCGCTTTGTTGCTTCGTAGTTTTCATCAGCTGCGACGGCTTGCTGTTTATATTGCCGACGACCTGCATTAATACCGCTTGACCATAATGGCATTGATAAGTTGATACTGAAACTGTGACCATCACCTTTTGCAAAGGTATTTGCCAAAGCATCTCCCTCCTGGAGATAGGCGATGGTTGTTCCATCAGAATCGCTGTTGGAGTAATCGGCTCTGAAAGTGACAGTCGGGTAGAGTTCTGCTGTGGCTGCTTTTGCTTGGTTGTAACTGGCATCTTTACCTAGTTTTGCTACTTTCAACTGAAAATTGTTCCGCACTGCAAAATTCACCCAATCATCACTAGCTAGTGGCTCTGGATTGACTGCTACAAACGAATCTTTCAAGCCAGCAAGGACTTTATGGTTTTTTCCAGTAAGTACCTGTAAGCCGTCAAAGGCAACATTCAAAGCACCTCTAGCCTCTAGAGTGTTTACAGCGGAGTCATCAAATACTGCCTGTGCCTCATGAACATCAGTAATTGGTAGGAGGCCTACTTCAAAGCGCTCTTTGGTCTGCTCGAGCTGACGCTGAATAGCACGTTGCTCAGCTTTGCGTGTTTCGTTGTTATCGAAGGCTCGTAAGGCATCTAAATAGGCAGAGCTGACCCGCAATATCAATGACTGCTGGTCAGCTGCAAACTGCGCACTGGCGCTTTTGCTAAGGGCCTTGCCGCGTTGAAATTGATACCAAGCGGGCATATCAAATAACGGTTGGCGTAGAGACACTCCATAGCTGGTTTGGCTAGAATCAGAGAAGGTCTTGCTTAATGCGGGTTGACCGCCAAAATAGATCCTCGCCGACTCTGAGTCTTGTTCAGATTCAGTATAGCTTCCGGTTGCGCTAACTACCGGCAATAAATATGCTCGACTGATATTTTCACTTTCTTTACCGGCATTGAAACTTGCCCGAGCCGCGCGAAGCACAGGATCATTGAGTAGTGCACTTTGATAAATATCACCTAGCGTTTCAGCAGCAGCTATTGGCGCAAGTAATACCGCGATACAAGCTGTGAAAATTCCGTTTCTTACCATTAACATAGTTTCTCCAATATTTATAATATTCATCGATTTGAGTGCTAGTTGCCCAAGCATATCACTTTTGCTCTGCGTTAAGCATCTAACAACGCTTTGGTACTCGCAGCGGATGACAGATATTTTTATTTCGATTACTTTTTCTGTTGCTTTATTTCCCAATACCATCCTAATGTTGATGGCGTTAACCTAATTTAGCACAACATACGTAAGCAAAAGCATCACGTATCTATATCGCCTTAATTGTAGCCTTGATAGGTTTGCCTGTCTTGTATGTTTTTATGGCCAGAGCGCGTTTGTCAGCCCGCATGCTCGTAGCGTCTAGCAAAACAATGAGTCATTTTGGAATATTTGGCGTAGTGAATTTGCTGTGGACTAAGTGATAATTGAATTTTCGAAACTAAAGAAGAGCTTTTATGCCACGTGATAAGCATAAGTTTAATCGAGGTGACGTGCGTGTCATCACATCGGAGATAGCCTACCAAGGTTTCTTCCAACTACGTCGTGTCAGTCTATGTCATCGTCTTTTTGGTGGTGGTTGGAGTCAGCCTTTACAACGAGAAATTTTTCAGCGTGGTGAGGCCGTGGGTGTGCTTTTATATGACCCGCAGAATCAGCTAATAGGCCTAGTTGAACAATTTCGAATCGGTGCCTTAAACGAACCTTTGGGGCCTTGGCAGTTCGAAGTTGTGGCAGGTATGCTCGAACCCGGTGAAATGCCTGCTGATGTCGCTCATCGAGAGGTGCAGGAAGAAGCCGGTTTGTCTGTGGATAAATTGATTCCTATTTGTGATTACCTCGTCAGTGCCGGTGGTACTGATGAAAAAATGCATATGTTTTGCGGCTTAGTTGACTTAACAGATAAACAGGGCCTCTTTGGTTTGGATAGCGAAAACGAAGATATAGCACTGCATGTTTGGTCTTATCAGGACGTTTTAGAGGCCCGGTCCGCGGGACGTCTTAACAGTGCTGCGGTGACTATTGCTCTGCAGTGGTTAGAACTCAGTCACAAAACGTTGTAGGAAAATTTTCTAGGTGTTGATAGGCTTACAGCCAAACATAGGAAGGAAAGCTTAAAGGTGTCATTTTTTCAAAAAGATAAACATCATTTAGATTTAGCCCGGTTACACAAAGAGTGTGAGCATAACTACAGGCGCTTTTTAAAAGTGCCCATCGATACTTGTCAGATGGGTGCTTCAGTAGAAGTTATGGTTGGCAAAAATGCCAGTAGTTTGGTGTATCTCGAGGTTACTGAGGTGACTAAATATACTAGTACTCTGTCGATGAGTGCCAAGGGTTTGGGTCCACAATGGCTTCCACCTATCAATATTAAAGCACGAATATATCGAGATGCTAAGATGGTTGAGATAATTGAGTGGTGCTCTGATCGCACTATTCCATGGGAGTTATCTGAACGCAAAGGGATTCAAGCACGTGATGAAAAATGGCAGTGGAATATGTTTCTTAGTGAAATATTAATCTATGCTTTGCGGCATGGCCTGGCTGTTACTGAGAATCCATAGCTATGAGCCATATGGATATAGTACAGATTACTGACTTGCATTTTGGCGCTTCAGTAGACTCACTTCTTGCAGGCATTAATCCGGTTGATAGCTTCATTTCTGTCTTGGAGGCTATTGATCTGGGAGGTCGTGGAGATAATCTATTACTACTGTCAGGTGATCTGTCTGGCGAGTGTAGTCCGCAGTCTTACAAAATCCTCAATCAAATATTAAAAGAGCAGAAGAAAGACGTCATCTGGTTGCCTGGTAACCATGATGATGTTGAGTTGATGGCGAACCATCTAGTGGATTTTCCAAGACAGCGTGTCAATGACGTTGGCGATTGGAGTATTATCACCTTGGATAGTGCTCAGTTGGGGACTCCGGTTGGACATATCAATGATAACGAATTGATGCTGCTCAGTGAGCTATTGGACCAAGTGAAGGGACGACCTGTCTTATTTTCTATGCATCATTGCCCTATAGCGCTTGATTGCCCATGGTTAGATAAACAGAAAATTAACAATCCTGAGAAGCTTTATCAACTTTTAACGTCCTTTGACAATGTAAAAGCCGTTGTAACGGGACATGTGCATCAGCAGTATGATGGCTTTTGGGGACAATTACCGCTGTTCACAGCGCCTTCTTCGTGCATCCAATTTAAAAGATATAGTCAACAATTTGCCATTTCAAATCAAAAGCCTGGTTACCGTTGGTTTAGTTTGGAATCGACTGGACTGTTGTCCACTGGCGTTGAGTTTCTTACTGATTTTAATCAGTCCCCAGATACCGCTAGTGAAGGCTATTGAGGTTAAATCATTCGCTGACTTCTGCTGATGTTTAGCTATAATGTACATTGCCTTTATGACGAGACTTTCATGCCAACTCTGCTTTACCTACACGGTTTCAATAGCTCTTCTCAATCTAAAAAAGCCATACAAACTAAGCATTGGTTAACGCTGAATGCGCCAGAGGTACATTTTTTGTGCCCAGATTTACCGCCATTTGCAAAGAGCGCAATAGATCTATTAAAAGAAGTAATTATGTCAGTGAAAAGTGCGCCGGTGTTTGTTGTAGGCAGTTCTATGGGTGGGTTTTTTGCTACCTGCTTGATCGAGCAATACAATCTCCGTGGTGTGCTAATCAACCCAGCTGTAAGTCCTGCGAGGGGGCTAGAAAGTTGGATCGGTGAAAATGTGAATTATTTAACGGGAGAAAAATGGATTTTTGAGCCACATCACATAAAGGAGTTTCAAGAGTATGACCCTCCGCAAATAAAGCGAAGTGCTAATTATTTGGTTATGTTGCAGACAGGTGATAACGTCCTAGATTATCAAGATGCTCAGATTCGCTACAGGGGTGCTAAGATGCTCGTTGAGTCCGGAGGGGACCACAGTTTTATAAATTATGAAAATCATCTTGATGTAATTTATAAGTTTTTGATGACTGACACAATAAATGAATAATGATAAGGGCGCTATGAGCAATTACGACGCAAAAGATATTGAAGTTCTCACTGGGCTAGACCCAGTGAGAAAACGACCCGGAATGTACACTGACACCAGCCGTCCCAACCATCTTGCTCAAGAGGTTATTGATAATAGCGTGGATGAGGCTCTGGCCGGCCATGCCAAACGCATTGATGTTACATTACACAAAGACGGTTCTTTGTCTGTCTGTGATGATGGCCGCGGAATGCCGGTGGATATTCATCCTGAGCAGGGCTTGCCGGGGATCGAGGTTATTTTGTCGACTTTGCATGCGGGAGGCAAGTTTTCAAGCGATAACTATCAATTTTCTGGCGGCCTGCATGGGGTTGGTGTGTCAGTGGTTAATGCGCTTTCAAACACTCTAGAAGTAACGGTTAAGCGCGAAGGTAAAGTACATCAAATGCACTTTGCTAATGGCGATAAGACTTCAGACTTAAAAGTTATTGATACCTGTGGCCAACGTAATACAGGCACAATTTTGCGCTTCTGGCCCAATCCTGGTTATTTTGACACTATTAAGTTTTCGGTGTCACGATTACGGCATGTTCTTCGTGCTAAGGCAGTTCTTTGCGGTGGTTTAACCGTCAGTTTTCATGATGAAAATACCAATGATAGCGATGAATGGTTTTATGAGGATGGCCTAAAAGACTACTTGTCCGGTGCATTGCAAGGATGGGAAGTAATTCCTGCAGAGCCCTTTATCGGTTCTTTTTCTGCTGAAAATGAGGCGGCAGATTGGGCCGTGCAGTGGATGCCAGAAGGGGGGGAGCTTGTACAGGAAAGCTATGTGAATTTAATTCCTACTCCGCAGGGTGGAACTCATGTTAATGGCATGCGTACAGGTCTCTTAGAGGCAATGCGTGAGTTTTGTGAATTCCGTAATCTGTTGCCTCGTGGTATTAAATTAACACCAGATGACATCTGGGATCGTTGCAGTTTTGTACTTTCATCTAAGTTAGCTGATCCACAGTTTTCTGGACAAACCAAGGATCGTCTCTCCTCGCGTGAGGTCGCCGCCTTTGTCTCTGGTGTGGTTAAAGATGCATTTAGTCTGTGGTTGAATCAGCATACAGAGGACGCAGAGAAACTAGCTGATCTTTGTATATTTGCCGCCCAGCGTCGGATGCGAGCGAGTAAAAAGGTGGTGCGTAAAAAAATTACTCAGGGTCCGGCATTGCCTGGTAAATTGGCCGATTGCTCCAGTGGTGAACCTGAACGCTGTGAAATATTTTTGGTTGAGGGAGATTCTGCGGGCGGCTCGGCTAAACAGGCTAGAAACCGAGAAAATCAAGCTATCATGCCGTTGCGTGGGAAAATTTTAAATACTTGGGAGGTAGATTCTCAAGAAATTTTGGGGTCCCAAGAAGTTCATGATATTTCTGTTGCTTTGGGTGTGGACCCTGTGTCAGAAGATTTAGATTCTTTGCGTTACCATAAAATATGTATTCTGGCAGATGCAGATTCAGATGGATTACATATAGCGACGCTTCTGTGTGCGCTGTTTGTTCGCCATTTTCGATCTTTAGTTAGCCGTGGCCATATTTATGTTGCTATGCCACCACTTTTTAGAATCGATGTGGGTAAAGACGTTTATTACGCTCTTGATGAGGCAGAAAAACAGGGTATTTTGGACCGTATTCAGGCAGAAAAGAAACGCGGTAAGGTAAATGTTCAGCGCTTTAAAGGCCTAGGTGAAATGAATCCTTTGCAGCTTAGGGAAACCACTATGGATCCTGATACTCGGCGTTTGGTGCAATTACGTTTAGAGCATGGGGATGATACTAATAGTGTTATGGACATGCTGCTGTCAAAGAAGCGCGCTTCAGATCGACGTACTTGGCTGGAGTCCAAAGGAAATTTAGCTAATAGCAATAACCTATAAATTATTTGATAAGGAAACACGATGAGCGATGTCGTAACCTTCAACGACCAAGGCCTTGAAAGCCGGCCAGTGAGTAATTATGCAGAGCAGGCATACCTAGACTATTCTATGTATGTTATTTTAGATCGTGCGCTACCCCATATAGGAGATGGTTTAAAACCTGTTCAGCGTCGAATCGTTTATGCTATGAGTGAACTGGGGTTAAAGGCCAGTGCCAAATACAAGAAGTCAGCGCGAACGGTGGGTGATGTCATAGGTAAATTTCATCCTCATGGTGATTCTGCCGCTTACGAAGCCATGGTGTTGATGGCGCAACCATTTTCTTATCGCTATCCCCTGGTAGATGGTCAAGGGAACTGGGGTTCCGCAGATGATCCAAAATCCTTTGCCGCGATGCGTTATACCGAGTCTAAATTATCAGCCTATGCCGATGTGCTCTTATCTGAATTAGGACAAGGCACTGCTACATGGAGGCCTAATTTTGATGCCACCATGGACGAGCCAGAAATTTTGCCAGCTCGGGTACCTAATATTTTATTAAATGGTACAACTGGAATTGCAGTTGGTATGGCTACAGATATTCCTCCTCATAACCTTAATGAGGTTGTTAATGCATGTTTATATCTGTTAGATAATCCAAAGGCGACTATTTCAGAATTGATGGATTTCATCAAGGCGCCTGATTTTCCAACCGAGGGTGAAATTATTACTCCTCGAGCGGATATTCTTAGAACTTATGAAACTGGGCGTGGCTCGGTAAAAATGCGTGGTATATGGCATAAAGAAGATGGTGATGTCATTGTTACTGCTTTGCCTTTTCAAGCCTCAGGATCTAAAATTCTTGAACAGATTGCAGCGCAGATGCGTAGTAAAAAATTACCAATGGTTGAAGATTTACGAGATGAATCGGACCATGAGAGCCCGACTCGTTTAGTCATTACACCACGCTCAAACCGTGTGGATGTCGAAATGCTGATGGATCACCTGTTTGCTACCACTGATCTTGAAAAAAGCTATCGTATTAATCTCAATATTATTGGAATTGATGGCAAGCCAACGGTGATGAATCTTCGGCAGATTTTAAAAGAGTGGTTGCGCTTTCGTATTGATGTAACCCGTCGTCGACTCGATCATAGGCTGGAAAAAGTAAATAAACGGCTGCATTTGTTGGACGGTTTATTGATTGCTTTTTTAAATATTGATGAAGTTATTAATATTATCCGTACTGAAGACGAACCCAAACCTGCTTTGATAGCTCGGTTTGGGCTATCAGATACACAAACCGAATATATTTTAGATACTAAACTACGACAGCTGGCTCGGCTTGAAGAGTTTAAAATTCGTGGAGAGCAGGACGAACTTGCAACAGAGAAAGCTGAACTAGAGTTACTATTAGGTTCTGATATTCGCCTTAAGACCTTAGTTAAAAATGAGTTAAAAAGTACCGCACTAGATTACGGAGATACTCGTCGCTCTCCTTTGCAAGAGCGTAGTGAAGCCCAGGCATTTAGTGAGAAAGACTTGCTGACAGCTGAGCCAATTACCGTGGTGCTGTCAGATAAAGGCTGGATTAGAGCAGCTAAAGGCCATGATATAGATCCAATCACGCTTAATTATAAGTCGGGAGACAAGTTCCTTGCCTCAGCGTTGGGACGCAGTAATCAAAATGTATTTTTACAGGACTCCACCGGACGATATTATTCCTTGGCAGGACATACCCTAGCCTCTGCACGAGGTCAGGGAGAGCCCGCCACAGGACGACTGAACATGCCCTCGGGTGCGCTTTTTACCGATGTATTGATGGGAGCTGATGAGCAAAAAGTGTTGATGAGTTCCGATGCAGGCTATGGATTTATCACTACTGTGGGCAGTCTATTTACGAAAAATAAAGCCGGCAAAGCTGTGGTGAGTATTCCCACTGGGGGGCGAATTTTAAATCCAAAATTAGTCCATGATACCAATGCTCAGATTGCGGCGGTGAGCAATGAGGGGCGCATGCTGGTTTTCCCAATAGCCGATATTCCCCAGCTTGCTCGTGGTAAAGGTAATAAAATAATTAATATTCCTAGCTCACGATTGCAAAGTAGAGAGGAATATGTGGTTGATTACGCTGTAGTAGCTGAAGGTGAGGCTTTAGTTGTTCATTCAGGTAAGCGTTATTTGGTAATGAAGCCCAAAGACCTTGCACATTATTGTGGGGAGCGCGGTAGGCGAGGACATAAGCTTCCTCGCGGCTTCCAAAAAGTTGATCGACTCGATGTAGATTCAGGTACTTAACCTGAATTTTATCGGTCACCCAGATTTTTCTCTAAGGTTTCGTTGGTAGTTGATAATAAAGCGAAACCCTTGAGAAGATTTAGTGCCTGATAAAGCTGATTATCGCTGATTAAACTATCCTCTTGGTTTTCTCCAGAGGTTTCATTATCTTGTTCAGCATTTCCTTCAAGATGGCCTTCAAGATTTTTTTCACGAAGCCGTTGATTGAGTTTGTAAGGACGAATTTCTGCCGGTTCAATCACAATATCAGGAACGATACCCTCCGCCTGTATTGAGCGACCACTGGGGGTGAAATATCGTGCAGTTGTTAGTTTAATGGCTCGACCCTCATCCAGTGGGATTACTCTTTGCACCGAGCCTTTACCAAAGCTTTGCGTTCCTACTAACACTGCTCTTTTATTATCTTGTAAGGCGCCAGCAACAATTTCAGAGGCTGATGCGCTACCGCCATTAATCAAAACTATGACTGGGAGTCCTTGGAGAATATCTCCATGCTCGGCTTCAAAGCGCTTATTAGCAGTGGGTAAACGCCCTTCTGTGTATACCAGTGTACCTTTACTTACAAGTGCATTGGCCACTTTTACTGACGCGGGAACAAGACCTCCCGGATTATTGCGAAGATCAATAATAAGTCCTTTGAGTGGCTTATTCGGTGCGCTTTTCAAGGCGTTTATTTCAGCAATAAAGTCATCTCCAGAGGTCACTTGGAAGTGCGAAATTCGAACATAACCGTAGTGTTCTTGCAGCATTCGGCTGCGTACAGAACCAATTTGAATAATATCTCGATCAAGGTTAAATATCAGCGGTGCATCTTCACCTTCACGATAGATAGTTAATTTAATCGCGGTACCCTGTTCTCCTCGAAGCTTATCAATTGCAGCTTGAGTGTCCATGCGTCTCACAGGTGCATCATTAATGTCTATTATTAGATCACCAGATTGAATGCCTGCTTTGGCTGCAGGCGATTCATCAATTGGAGAAATTATTCGAATAACACCATTCTCTCCAATAACTTCAATGCCTAGGCCACCATACTCTCCTGTCGCGTTCTCTTGCAGGTCTTTGTAGTCATCTGCTTTTAGATAGGTTGAGTGAGGGTCTAAGCCTGTTAAAAGTCCTGTAATAGCATTCTCTAATAGCTCTGTATCGCTGACCTCTTCTACATAACCCAAACGTATCTGTTTAAAAACCTGGGTAAATGTGCGTAGTTCTTGTAAAGGCAGTCGATTTTCTTGGTCTGCAGGCAGGTCGTTTTCAGACTTTGGTTTTAGGGTTTGTGCCTGAATTGACACAGTAAACATTAACACCAATAGAGGGCTTAATCGCGCGCAGGTTTTCAACATTATAGAATGTCCTGTATGACTGGTGATAAGAGTATATCTTCTTGTGGGTAACCTATGGGTTGAATAACGCTTTTAGACAACAATCTAAGCATCTTTCAGCCAAAATTTAGGGTTTTTTGGCTTCCCTTGCTGACGAATTTCAAAGTATAACGCGGGGGTAGACAAGCCACCAGTATTACCGCTTCTGGCGATTATTTCGTTTGCCACAACCCATCCACCGGCGTCTTTGAGTAATTCTTGGTTATGACCATAAAGTGTCATATAGCCATCGCTGTGATCAATAATAAGGAGTAAACCAAATCCGCGGAGATAGTCAGAAAATACTACTCGACCAGCGTGCACGGCTGTGACCGGATTACCGATTATACTCCTTATTAGCCAGCCTTGAGAGCGAATGGGGCCTGTGCGCCGACTACCGAACTGCTCAATAAGTAACCCTGTTATTGGCCAGCTTAATGTGCCTTTTTTAGTGGCAAAAGGCTGCATATCTTGAGGCAATAAAATAGTCTCAACCGCTTCCTGTACTTCACGCAAAAGAATCTCCAGTTGAGCGCGCTGTTTCTGGAGATTGGCTAAATTTGCTGCATCACCATCCAAGGTACCTTTGATTTTAGTCAGCGTTTCTTCGCGCTTGGTCGCGCTGTTGTTTAAATCTGTTTGTTGGATTTTTAAGCTATCTTTTGCCCTAATTAAGTCTAATTTTTGTCGATTAATATCTTGGATTATGTCGGTAAGTGCTGATACGTCTTTAGAGTAAGTGTTTATTTTTTCACTGCGAGCTTTAAGAAAGTAATCGTAGTATTTGAAGATGCGAGCAATTTTTTGAGGGTCTTCTTGATTGAGAAGTAATTTAATAGGTTCTTGATCACCCATTTTATGGGCCGAAAGTAACTCTTCAGTAATTACTTTTCCCTGGCGCTCAATGCTTTTGTTAAGCTGACTTTTTTGACGTTGTTTAGCAATTATGTGACTTTTGGTTATTTTAATATTTTGACCCAATTCACCGATTTTTGCCGATATTTGGCTAGATTTGAGCTCTATCTTTTGAAGTTCTTTTTCTAATGCTGTGTGTTTTAAGCTCTTAGTTGCTATGTTTCTCTGTACCGTTTTAATGGCACTTTTTAGGTCGCTCAGTTTAGCTTGATGTGCATCATTGGCTAAAGAGTGGTTGGTTGACAAGGCTATCACTACAATACAACTGAAAGTAATGAAATAGATTCTTAACCTAAAAGCAACATTAAAAGTATGTTTGCAACTGCGGGCCTTAATATCCATTAGTCAATTAAAGATCGCCCGGTCATTTCTGCCGGTTTTGGTAGATTCATCAATGACAGTATTGTTGGTGCTATGTCTGCAAGAGAGCCGCCTTGGCTTAACGTAATAGTTTTGTCACCAACATAAACCAGTGGCACTGGTAGCGTTGTATGTTGGGTATGGGGTTGCTGTGTGGTAGCATCATACATGGTTTCAACATTACCGTGATCCGCGGTGATTAAGGTGTCTCCGCCAATTTTCAACATGCTTGCCAGTACTTTTTCTAGGCATTCATCAACGACATTCACAGATTTCATCGCAGCGCTGTAGTCGCCAGTATGCCCGACCATATCGCAGTTTGCATAATTACATATAATGGCGTCAAAGCGACTTGATTCTATAGCTTGAATTAATCGATCGGTTACCTCATAAGCGCTCATTTCCGGTTGCAAATCATAGGTAGCTATCTTTGGCGAAGCCAGCAACGCGCGCTCTTCTCCTATATAATTTTGTTCACGACCGCCGCTTAGAAAGAAGGTTACATGGGCATACTTTTCGGTCTCAGCAATACGTAACTGCTGCTTATTATTGTTAGCCAGCACTTCACCAAGAGAGTTGATGATAGGTGTTGGTGGAAAGGCACAGGGTAGATTCAAGCTGGCTTCGTATTCTGTGGTCATCACAAAGTGGCTGAGCTGCGGTATGACAGAACGCTCAAAATTGTTAAAGTCACTATCAACAAGGGCATGGGTTATTTGTCTTGCACGATCTGGTCGAAAATTCATGAAAATAACAGCATCGCCATCATTCAGTGTACAAGGTTTTTCATCGGCACTAGAAATGCTAGTTGCACTGACAAACTCATCATTTTCATTGCGATCATAGGCAGCCTGAAGTGCTTTTAATGGGCAGCTAGCTGTGAAATCTCCAGCGCCCTCAGTGATCAAGCGATACGCCTTGCTGACACGCTCCCAGCGGTTATCGCGGTCCATCGCATAAAATCGACCAATGACTGAAGCTATTTTTGCCACACCAATTTTCTGACATAGTTCATGTGTTTTTAACAGGGACGGTTGGGCACTGCGCGGAGCACAATCTCTGCCATCTAAAAAGGCATGCAGATAAATTTCTGTAGCGCCGCGGCTTGCCGCCAATGTGATTATGGCGTTTATGTGGTCCTGATGCCCATGCACGCCACCTTCGGAGAGAAGGCCAAAAATATGAAGCGCCTTATTATTATCTACAGTGTGATCAATCGCTTTACAGTACGCCTTGTTCTTTTGGAACTCGCCATCATCAATTGCTTTGTTGATACGAGTGAAATTTTGATAAATAACTCTACCAGCGCCAAGAGTCATATGACCGACTTCTGAATTACCCATCTGCCCATCCGGTAATCCCACGGCTAGTCCTGAGGTGTCAATAAATGTTGACGGATGATTTTTGGCCCAAAGTCGCTCCCATACCGGCTTTTCAGCATTCGCTACTGCGTTATAATGTAAGTCTTCACTATGGCCACAACCGTCTAAAATTAACAACAGAATGGGTTTTTTGGAGTCGCTCATTGGGTTCCTTCTTTATTTCTGGTTTCTATATAGTTTGTTAAAGTTGGTATCAGAATAATATTTCTATTAGATTGCTAACTGTTTCAGTTTGTAATCATGCCTTTTCATAGTGCTAAAATCTATGGCTCAAGAATTTCCCAGCGCTGGTAACAGTGGCTGAGTTGCTGTTGATAGTCAGCTAACTGTGTCTCTGCTTGGGTTATGATATTGCGCTCAGATTGATAAAACTGCGGATCGCTCATTTGCAATGATATGACACCTATTTGCGTTTCAATTTGTTCTATTTTTTTAGGTAATTCATCAAGCTCCCTCTGATCTTTATAGGAGAGCTTCTTGTCAGCTCTGGCAGCTTTCGATTTTTCTTTATGGGCGCTTACAACGGGTTGTGGTGTTTCTGTTTTACGTTGTCTCAGCCAGTCATCGTATCCCCCCACATATTGATTAATCAAACCATTGCCTTCAAATACCAAGGTGCTAGTAACCACATTATTTAAAAATGCGCGATCATGGCTCACCAAAATAATGGTTCCCTCATAGTTTATGAGTAATTCTTCGAGCAAATCGAGGGTATCTATATCGAGATCATTAGTCGGTTCATCTAGGACTAGAATATTAGATGGTTGAGTAAATAGTTTTGCTAAAAGTAGCCTATTTCTCTCGCCGCCTGATAGTGCTTTGACTGGTTGTCGACAGCGATCAGGGGCAAAGAGAAAATCTTGTAGATAACTAATTACATGACGAGGTTTTCCACCTATGTCGAGCATATCTCTACCACCAGATACATTATCTTGTACTGACTTTTCTTCATCTAAAGCGGAACGATACTGATCAAAATAAGCCACATTTAAATTAGTACCGGTTTTAATGGTTCCTGTTTGTGGTTTAAGTTGTCCAAGTAGTAGTTTAATTAAGGTTGTTTTACCGACTCCATTGCGTCCAATAAACCCTACTTTGTCGCCTCGTTGGATTAAAGTCGAAAAATTTTGAACGACATCATCCTTATCAAACGCAAAGGAAATATCGTTGGCTTCAGCTACAATTTTCCCAGACTTTTCAGCTTGCTGAATATCCATTTTTGCCGTACCTAGACGTTTGCGACGGTCAGAAAATTCTTTACGCATGGCTTCAAGTGAACGCACACGACCTTCGTTCCGTGTACGCCGAGCTTTGATACCTTGACGAATCCAGATTTCTTCTTGAGACAGGCGTTTGTCGAATAGGGCATTTTGTCGATCTTCTATCTCTAGATTTTCTTCTTTTCGAACTAGATAGGTACTGTAGTCGCAGTGAAATTCTGCTAGTTGACCGCGGTCTATTTCAATAAATCTATGGGCGAGGTTGTCCATAAAACGTCTATCATGACTAATAAATAACAAAGAGCCTTCCCAGTTCAATAGAAATTGTTCGACCCATTGGATGGCTTCAATATCCAGATGGTTAGTAGGCTCATCTAGCAGTAATAGGTCTGGGTTTGCTACAAGTGCTCGAGCCAGAAGTACGCGACGCTTATAGCCACCAGATAAGCTAGAAATATCAACATCGGCATCTAGATCCATTTTAGTGATAATCGACTCAACACGCTGATTGATATCCCAGCCATTGATGCGCTCAAGTTCAGACTGACAATCTTCAAGTTGACTAAATATTTTAGGGCTAGCATCATGGCTGAGTTGCTGGGTAAGATGATGAAAGCGTTGGATCAATTTGCCCTCTTCACCAAGTCCTTGGGCGATTACATCGAATACACTGCCCTCTGTGTTCTGCGGAACTGATTGTTCAAGTTGGGCTACCTTTACACCACTTGAGCGTTTTATGGTGCCATCATCGGCGATAATCTGGCCGTTAATTATTTTTAGTAAGGTTGACTTGCCGGCACCATTTCTGCCTATCAGACAGACGCGCTCACCTCGATCGATGACTAAGTTTATATGGTCTATTAATGGTGGTTGACCATAGCTTAAAAAAACATTTTGTAGGGTAATAAGGGGCATATCAAATTAGCTTCTTTGTAGTGGAGCAATTTCACTTTGGTTGCCAAATGGCTCGGTTAGGAGTATCAGTTTTGGAAGTAAGGTCATGGATCCTAGCAAGGCAGCGAGCATTGCTAGGCCTGTGAGAAGCCCAAAGTAAACCGATGGAATAAAGTTTGATAAGGCTAAAATGGAGAAGCCGACAATAATGGTAATGGCGGTATAAAATAATGCTTGGCCAATACTAGCGTGGGCTCTATGCATAGAAGCGAGGTAATTTTGGTCCACAGCGAATTCTTTGCGAAATCGACTGAGGTAGTGAATGGCATGATCAACGCCAATGCCAACGGTTATGGCGGCAATAGTAATAGTCATCATATCGAGTGGAATGGACATAATACCCATGCCACCAAGAACTATTCCCGCTGCCAAAAAGTTCGGTAAAATGGCAATAATGGAGATCTTAATGGACCTAAAGAGTACCAAAAACATCAGCATTATGCCGACAAAAACAGCACCCAAGGTTAATATTTGTGATTTGTAAAGGCTTTGTAACATGTTGTTATAAAGCACTAAAATACCGGTAAATCGAATGTTTTCTGGCGCAATACCAACATTATTAATTGCGTAGTTCTGAATTTTTTCAAGTAATTCTGCGCGACGTAATTGACCACCAGTTTCCATTACACGAAGTTGTATTCTTGCCTCATCAATATCTTCTAATAGGTATGGGGCCACCATTTGCTGATATATGTCGTCACTTAAGCTCTGCCGCATGATAGCGATTTCTAGATCATTAAGGTTCCGTCCACTAAGATCTCTAGCCACTGCATAAAGTTGCACTAACGAATTGACTTTGCCAACTTCAGGTTGAGCTTCAATAAAAGATTGAAGCTGTTGTAGGTCGGCTAAACCTTGAGAAGAAAACCAGTAGCTATCCTTTAGTCCTGGTGGGGTGGGGTCATCAGTTGTATTGCCACCGATATCGCCATAGTCATCCTCGATATCGCCATAGTCATCCTCTGCATCATAATCATCCTCTAGGAATGCATCTAGACTATCATCAGTAAGGTCAAATATAGGTGCTTGAATAATAATATCTAAAGGAGTTGTTCCTCCCAGTGCGGTATCAATAATCTGCATACCCTGATAAATTTCAGTGTCTGAGCGAAAGTAGTCAATAAATCGATTTTCTACTTCGAGTTTATTAATACCATAAACCGATAATGCAGAAAGTCCGGCAGCGATTAGAAGCACTGCGGTTCCGTAATGTTCGGTAAACCAAGCAAATTTACCAGTTATTGCTGAGGAGTTGTCTTTTCCAGCATTATGTGAATTTTTGCCAAAAATAAGCATACCTGCGGGGATCACAATAAATGCTATAAGTAGTGCTAATGAGATACCAATGGTCATCATCCAGCCAAAGTCGATAACCGGTCGAATATTACTAACAACCAAAGAGGCAAAGGCAACAATAGTTGTAAGAACGGTATAAAAGCATGGTTTTGCCATTGATCTTACAGTTTCGCTGACCAGTTGATACTGATCTTGCTCTGGATGCGCACTTTGTAGTTCACGATACCGCACGATTAAATGAATAGTAAGCGCTAGGGTTATTATCAATAGTAACAACACAAAGTTCGAGGATATCACCGTTAATCGCCAGTCTATCCAGCTTAGATAGCCCAAAATAGTTACTAAGCAGAGCGCGCAGGTGGCTAGTGGAAGAATAACGTAGCGTAGTTGCCGGAAAATTAGTGTCAGTGTGATGATAATGAAGAATAAAATTCCGGTGCCAAAAATTAGCAAGTCACTTTTTATAAAATCGACCATATCTGCGGTGATCATATCTGGGCCACCTAGGTATATAGTTGCCCCATATCTGTAGTTTTCGATCAGTGTACGTATTTGAGCAACTCGCTGATAATCTATTTCAGCTTTTGCAGTACGGTAGTTTAAAAACTCCAGACTAACTTCATCTAGAGTTTGTTGTTGAACCGCAGTCAGTCCTTCTGTATCTCTTAATAAGCGCAAATCATCGCGTTCTGTGACGAGTTGTAAATAGGTTTCATCTAATGTCAGAGTCGCCAGCATGCCTGTAGTTTTTCCATCAGCACTAAGAATCACGTCTTTGTAAATTGGACTGTTGAGAAATTCCTGTTTTACCAAGCTTTTATCAACATCTTCAGAAAGTAAGGTTTTTAACTCCTTGGTGAGTTCAGTAATCTCAATCTTTGGACTGTAGAGGAGAGGAACATCGAGCATGGATAAAACACTTTGTATACCTTGGATCTTCATTAAATCTTCACGCAGAGACCCAAGGATACTGAGGTTATCTTGATCAAATAAGTCGCCTTTTTTTGGAGAAAAAGTCACGATAAGAAAGTTATCACTACCATAGCGCTTAGTAATTTCTCGGGAGAAATTTAAATCATCATCTCGCTCAAGGGTAAGTGAGTCAGCTGAGGCATCGAGCTTAAAATTAGGTAATCCCATGGCCATGAGAACAGCGACAAGGCAAACGGATAAAATAGCTTTCCATGGATTTTGTAAAATGGCCCTGTTATAAAGTCTAAATAACGAAGATTGCATACCTAAATTCGATCCTGAAGTTAAAAAAATCTCCACGCCATTATGCGGCTTTGTTGCTACAAATTATAGCTAGGTTGCGTCATGTGATGTATCTTATTGTATATTTTATCTAGGTTCGCATAATCTACTTAACCTGCCGGCACCGTAATGACGTAAATTACTGTAAAGTTGGCTCATATTTTGGTTTCATGAGTACCATTAAATGAGCGACAACATAAGCTTACATAACAATAATAAATAAGAGGAGGAATTTGCCATGGACAGATCCAAGAGTATTCTTGGTATTTTGATGTCGCTGGTAATAGCGAGTTTAATCTTACTAGCGGGAAGTTTCGAGAGTATCACTTGGAGTGGATGGCCGCTGTTCGTTATGTGCGGTGCTATTGGGTTTATTCTTCATTGGATTGTTTTCGTCCCTTCGTATCTGTTTCAAACTGAGCACTATTTCGATCTAACCGGCTCCCTTTCCTACATTGCCACCGTTGTTGCTGCAGTGCTATTAAACCCTTCTTTTGATATCAGGGATTTGATTATCTGCGCTATGATTATAATTTGGGCTGGGCGTTTAGGGTCTTTTTTGTTTTTTCGAATAAAGAAAGATGGTCAAGATTCTCGGTTTGTTGTGATGAAGACAAAATTCACCTGGTTTTTGATGACATGGACAATCGGGGGACTCTGGGTTTTGGTGACTATGGCCGCTGGTCTTGCAGCTCTCACATCCAACACCACTGTGGAGTTAGGATTAATGGGCTATGTGGGTATTGCTCTTTGGCTCTTTGGATTTGTTGTAGAAGTCACTGCTGATCGACAAAAAACCCGGTTTAAAAATGATCCTCAGAACAAAGGACGCTTTATCACTACCGGTATCTGGTCCTGGTCTCAGCATCCAAATTATTTTGGTGAAATAACACTTTGGTTCGGTTTAACCTTGTTAGCTCTACCGGTCTTATCAGGATTCCAGTTAGTGACCCTAGTATCGCCCCTATTTGTGTTTTTATTACTTACTCGGGTTAGCGGTATTCCTCTTTTGGATCGAGCAGCGAAGAAAAAATGGGGTGAAGATCCTAACTATTTGGCATACGTCAGCGGTACTTCAAAGTTGATGCTGTCTCCTCCACGTCAGAAAGTATAAGGCTATGTTTTACGCCATAGTGGTGATCAATTAATGAAGACGTTGGATATGATGCAGGGCGTAATTCTTGATTTTGATAGTGTTGGCCCCGCAGACTTAGATTTGTCAAAGCTCTATGAACTACCTGTCAACTGGACGATTTATTCCCACTGCCTACCCTCTGAGGTTACACAGCGAATTGCCGATGCTGATATTGTGTTGATCAATAAGGCGCCAATATTAGCACCTCAAATTAAGGCAGCAACACGATTAAAATTCATTTCTATATTTGCTACTGGCACCAATATTATTGATCTAGACGCTGCAAGAGCCAACAAGATTGTTGTTAGTAATGCGGTAAAGTATGGAACCGGTTCAGTTGTTCAGCATGTATGGTCGCTTATTTTAGCGTTGACAACCAATCTTGACGGCTATCGCCAAGCCGCCATGGATGGCCGCTGGGAAGACAGTGAGTTCTTTTGTTTCATGGATTTTTCAGTGCGTGAACTGCAAGGAAAGATACTTGGTATTGTGGGTGCTGGAGAGCTTGGGTGCGGTGTTGCAAAAATAGCTGAAGCCTTTGGTATGGAGGTTATTTTTGCGAGTCTTCCAGGCAGAGTCCATTCTCACCAACCAAACCGTATGCCCTTGAATAGTCTTCTTAGTAAGGCTGATATTGTAAGTTTACATTGCCCATTGACTGAGACAACGAAAAATTTAATTGGTGAAAAAGAATTAGGCTTAATGCCAAGTACATCACTATTGATTAATACCTCACGAGGCGCTCTTATTGATGAGCCGGCACTTCGACAGGCATTAATAGAAGAGCGCATTGCTGGTGCCGCGCTAGATGTACTAAGTGTAGAGCCTCCTGTGGATGGCAATGTTTTACTCAACGAATCGATCCCTAATCTAATTATTACGCCACATGTTGCGTGGATAGCACAAGAAGCCCGACAGCGGCTGATTGACCAGGTTGCAGGCAATGTGGAGGCGTTTTTGCAGGGAAAGCCCCAAAACCAGGTTATTTAAATCTGTGCTAATCATCCTTCAAATGGATTATTTATTTTCTTTGGTACCATGATATTTTTCAATGTTACATAGTGTGGTAGCCCGTTTTTGTAAGGAGGATGATCTTCTCCCGCAATGAGTGGTTCTAAATAAGTTCGCGCCTTTTTGGTAATGCCAAAGCCGTCTTTAGTAATAAAGGAGCGGGGCATTTTCTTTTCCATGTTCGCAACTTTAGCCAAAGGCACTTCACCAAGTGACCAACTGTAGTTGTCTCCTGCGCTTCGTTCTATAGACACCATGACCGAGCTTTTTCCTTGCATGGCAAGTTCCACAGCTCTTCTACCCACTGCATAGGCTTGGTCCACATCTGTTTTAGATGCAATATGCCTGGCCGAGCGCTGTAGGTAGTCAGCCAGAGCCCAGTGATATTTATAGCCAGTTGACTGCTTGATCATGCTTGCAAGTGTAGGTGCAACACCCCCTAGTTGTTGATGACCAAAGGCATCTTTATTTATAGAGCCAGAAATGTGGGCGCCATCACTGTACTGGACACCCTCGGAAGCGACAATAACGCAGTAGCCTTTTGCCGCGATAGTTTCTTCGACTTTGCTGATAAAAGTTTCACGGGAAAAAGCAATTTCAGGAAATAAAATAATATGCGGCGGATCACCAGCTTTTTCAGCGGCCAGCCCTCCTGCTGCGGCTATCCAGCCGGCGTGACGACCCATGACCTCAAGGATAAAAACCTTAGTAGAGGTGGCACACATTGATTGGGTATCCAGACTAGCCTCTCTTGTTGAGGTAGCAACATATTTTGCTACAGAACCAAACCCTGGACTACAGTCTGTAAGTGGTAGATCGTTGTCAATAGTCTTTGGAATATGTATTGCTTGAATGGGATAACCGAGCTTTTCAGAAATTTGTGATACTTTAAGGCAGGTATCTGCTGAGTCGCCGCCGCCATTGTAGAAAAAGTAGCCGATATTATGGGCTTTAAATACTTCAATTAATCGGTCGTATTCAGCCGGGCTATCTTCATAGTTTTTCATTTTGTAACGGCAGGATCCAAACGCCCCTCCAGGGGTGTGTTTTAATGCTGCGATGGCCGATGCAGATTCTTTGCTGGTATCTACAAGTTCTTCTTGGAGTGCCCCTATGATGCCATTTAGTCCAGCATAGAGTTTCCCGAAAGTATCTTTGTTTTCCCTGACAGCCTCTATGACACCTGAGGCTGAGGCATTGATGACGGAGGTTACACCGCCTGACTGTGCGTAAAAAGCGTTTCTGTTTTTAGTCATATGGCTGTGCTCTGATTGTCCTGATTCAGTAAGTCTATATTTTAGTCCTTAGACGCCAAAGGTGAAAGGCAAAACTCGTTCGTTTTGGGTTATAGTAGAAATTCTCAGAGTATTTATTCAATCGATTTGTTTATAGGTTTTTTTATGCATATACATATCCTTGGTATTTGCGGTACCTTTATGGGTAGTTTGGCGTTACTTGCTAAGCAGGCGGGGCATCAGGTGTCTGGGTGTGATGCTAATGTCTATCCTCCAATGAGTACTCAGTTAGAAGCATTTGGGATCGCATTAATCGTTGGATATGATGCTAAACAGCTACACACGCCGCCTGATTTGATTATTGTTGGTAATGCTATGTCTCGGGGTAATCCCTGCGTTGAGTATATGCTCGACCATAAACTACCCTATATGTCAGGGCCACAGTGGCTCGGTGAAAATATTCTCAGAGATAAGCATGTATTGGCGGTTGCTGGAACCCATGGAAAAACATCCACTAGTAGTATGTTGGCAAAAATTCTTGATCATGCAGGCTTGCAACCTGGGTTTTTGATTGGTGGGATTCCTCAGGATTTTGGTTGTTCTGCTACCTTATCAGACAGTAATTACTTTGTTGTAGAAGCGGACGAATATGACAGCGCATTTTTTGATAAACGGTCAAAATTTGTCCATTACTTTTCCAACACGCTAATCATTAATAATCTTGAGTTTGATCACGCCGATATTTTTGATGATTTGAACGCTATTCAGAGGCAGTTTCATCATTTAGTCAGAACGGTTCCCAGCAATGGACATATTATATTACCCTCTGCTGATATAGGTATTAAGGGGGTAATGTCTCAGGGTTACTGGAGTGAGCTTAGCTCTTTCGGGGACCAGAAAAATGATCAGTGGCGCAGTGATATACTAAGTGCAGATGGCTCTAAGTTCGACATTGTCCACTTTGATGCAGATGGAGCAGAGAAAGCTCGCGCTACTGTGGATTGGCGACATACTGGTATGCATAATGTTAACAATGGCTTGGCTGCCACCATAGCTGCATATCAGGTGGGTGTAAGCCTTGACCAGTCATGTCAGGCGCTAAGCCAATTTGTAGGGGTCAAGCGTCGGATGGAAGTTATTTATGATGATCAAAATGTTGTGATCTATGATGATTTTGCCCATCACCCCACAGCGATTAAAACTACCTTGGATGGGCTGAGGGCTAAAGTCGGCACTGAGCCTATTTTAGCGATTATTGAGCCCCGCTCAGCAACTATGAAAATGGGTTTCCACCAAGATAGCCTGGGTACGTCTGTGGCTAGTGCAGATGAAGTGTTGTGGTATGGTAACAGCGCAGTGAATTGGGATATGTCAGCGCTTGAGACCTTGACTGTTGCAAACTCAAAGGTATTGCATAATCTGCAGGAAGTCATCGATATAGCTATAAAATTTTCTCAACAGAAGACCCATATCGTGATTATGAGTAATGGTGGTTTTGAGGGTATTCATGGCAAACTTACAGCGGCTTTTGATAACTCTTAGCTGTTTAATATGAAGCTGACAGGTCCATCATTAATCAGAGATACCTGCATGTCAGCGCCAAAGCAACCCTGTTGCACCACAGGGTGTTGTAGTTGGGCCGTCGCAACAAAGTAAGTGTAAAGATCCTTGGCTTGTACCGGTGGCGCTGCGGAGGAAAAGCTCGGTCGGAGGCCTTTTTTAGTGTCAGCTGCCAACGTGAACTGAGAAATTACTAACAGGCCTTCACCGGTATCTGCTAAGGATAAGTTCATTTTGCCCTGAAGGTCTGAAAAAATACGGTAGTTAAGTATTTTATGTAACAGTTTTTCAGCGGTTTTGGTGTCGTCATTTTTTTCGATGCCCAATAATAACAAAATACCCCGATCTATTTGTCCAATCGTTGCCTGATTGACTGTCACCTTTGCACTACTGACACGCTGTATTAGGCCAATCATTAGCTACACTTGGTCCGATAGATGATGCGCAAGTCTTTGAGTTGCTCGTACAAGGGCGTCAAGGGTTCCAGATTCGCTGGAGGAATGCCCAGCATCAGCAATAATATCCAGTCGCGCTTCCGGCCAGGCTTCACTCAAGGCAAAGGCCTGATTGACAGGACATACCATGTCATAACGACCATGAACAATGGTGGCGGGAATATTTTTTAGTTTGTGGGCATTATTAATGATTTGGTTCGGCTCTAAAAAGGCCTTGTTAATAAAATAATGAGCTTCAATTCTTGCCATAGCGATGGCTAAGTGTGGATGAGCAAAATGAGCAACAAAATCTTCATCAGGATGTAAAGTGGCACATCTACCTTCTAATATGGACCATGCTTTGGCAGCCGCCATCCTCTCTAAATCGTTACTGCCTGTTAGTCTTTTATAAAATGCGCCTAGCAGATCGCTGCGTTCATTTTCTGGGATAACATGAATGTAATCTTGCCAATAATCAGGGAAGATATGTTTTACACCATTTTGATAAAACCATTGAATGTCTTCATCACGACACAGAAAAATACCCCGCAAAATTAGGCCCATCACCAATTCAGGGTATTGCTGAGCGTACACAAGGCTGAGTGTAGAGCCCCAGGATCCACCAAAAACAACCCACTTTTTAATACCCAATGTGTTACGAATGGTTTCAATATCCGCAATCAGTGCTTCTGTGTTATTGTCTTCTAGCAAGGCATGAGGTGTTGATTGTCCGGCTCCACGTTGGTCAAAAAGCACAATACGGTACTTGTCTGGATCAAAAAAACAGCGATCGGTAGTGCGGGTACCACCACCGGGTCCACCGTGAACGAAAAGTACCGGAATACCCTCTGGATTTCCAGACTCTTCTACATACAAGACATGGGGAGGCGTCACAGCTATTAGCTGTGTATGGTAGGGTCGAATTGCCGGAAACGCTTTTTTCATGGGCTAGTATTCATAATTTGGAGCGTTAATCTTAAACGACAGAGGGTCTTGTAGACAAGTTAGCTTTTTTATTCATGGTATGTCATAACTACCTGATGTTATCAGTTAGTTTAGAGGGTATTTATGAGACAACTCAGACGATGTAGTTGGTGTGGTTATGATGAAGCCTATCAACAGTATCATGACACTGAATGGGGCGTTCCCTGCAGAGATGACAAAACGTTATTTGAATTTTTGATTTTAGAAGGCGCTCAAGCTGGACTCTCTTGGATCGCTATCCTCAAACGCCGGGATCAATACCGTCGTGCGTTTGCCAACTTTAATGTAAATATGGTGGCCCAATTTTCTGAAGACGATGTTACTCGGTTAATGGACGATAAGGGCATTATTCGCAATCGTTTGAAGATTCAAAGCGCCATTTCTAATGCGCAACACTATTTGACTGTTCAACATGAATTTGGCAGTTTCAGTAACTATATATGGGCTTTTGTTGAGAATACGCCGGTGGTAAACCACTGGACATGTCATGATGAAATTCCCGCAACGACAACACTGTCAGACACAATTAGTCATGATATGAAAAAGCGTGGATTCAAATTTTTCGGTAGTACCATTTGTTATGCTTATTTGCAGGCAATGGGTATTGTGGACGACCACTGTATAGATTGCTTTAAGCGATTATAAACTGCGCTACTTAACTAAAGATGGATTGGTTTCCGCCTAAACTCTTGGCTTGATAAAGATTGTTTTCGATTTGCGATAAAAAATCATTTAGGTCATGACTTTTTTTACTTGAGGCAATGCCTACACTGCACGCAATAGAAAGACTATGCTCTTGTATATTAAATTGATTACCATTGATTTTTTGTCGCAATGTTTCTGCTATGAGTAAACTGACCTCGTCATTATCATGGGGCAATATAATAATAAAAGCATTACCATCCCAACGGCCAAAAATATATTCATCAGCAAGGGTAGTGCCGAGCAATTTGCTAACTGAGCATAACAGGTCATTGCCAATCTTGTGGCCGTAACGTTCGTTGATCGATCTGAAATTGTCGATATCAAGGACGATGGCAGACGTAGTTGTTTTTTCATTAGGCGTTTGAGTGAATTTTTTAAAGAGTAATTTTTCAATTGAGTTTCGGGTTTGTAGCCCAGTAACATCATCTATTGTGTTGGCTTTAAACTGCACGGCCTGTAGCTTCTTTATGTTCAGTTGATGGTTAAATTTGAGGTGGGCAATAATTAGCGATAAGCAAAAAACGATCATCAGTATCAGTGAAAACTGTACGCCATGGATACCTGCTTGCAGATTAAGCCACTGGGAATCTAGTTGCATATAGCCGCCGATAGCTGAAAGTAAAATCAGCGCTATGCCTATGTAAACATTTTTTTGTGGATTTGTTATCAGTACCAGCGCAGGGAAAATCGTGACGCACCATATTAATGCGACGGCGTCTGCACTCACCATTGTGACGTACAAAAATCCTAAGGTTAAAAAAGTACTGAGAGAAATTATCCCTAAGGAGAGGGATTTAGACGCTTTAAATAGACTCAAACTTACAACGAGACCACAGCCGACGCTTAGGAAGAGTGTTGGTGGAGATGCCGCCCAATATGCCAGACAAGAAAAAAATATGGCGACTCCTACCTGCACCATGACTATGGTGAGGTAGTGTTTTTCACTGTTTAATTGACTATTTATATTATCTTCCATCAGGTGCTTATAGTGTTGAGTGACCCCCAAACTATAGCACCTAATGCTTAAAGACTATTAATAAATGTCTTTTTGATATTACCGAGAGCTTCTTTTGCGAAGAATTTCAGTAAGTAGCTTTTTGCGAATTCGAATACTCGATGGAGTTACTTCGACTAATTCGTCATCTTCGATAAACTCTAGTGCTTGCTCAAGTGTATGCTTGATCGGCGGTACTAACGTTAAAGCCTCATCAGTGCCTGAGGCTCGTACATTGGTTAGTTGTTTGCCTTTGATGGGGTTGACCACCAGATCATTGGCGCGTGAATGGATGCCAACAATTTGTCCCTCGTAGACATCGACCGCATGCCCTAAAAATAACCTACCTCGGGCTTGAATATTAAACAGCGCAAATGCTGCAGTCTTGCCCTTAACCATGCTAACCAATGCACCATTTTTACGGGTAAACTTCTCCCCCTCTTTAGCTGGTGCATAGCGATCAAAAATGCTGGTCATAATACCGGAGCCAGAGGTAAGTGTAAGAAATGCTCCGCGAAAGCCGATAAGCCCTCTTGAGGGCATAGAAAATTCAAGTCGGACTCTACCTTTTCCATCTGGCTCCATATTAGTCAATTCAGCTTTGCGCATACCAAGTTCTTCCATGACCGACCCTTGGTGTTGCTCTTCGACATCTATCACAACGTGCTCAAAGGGCTCATGAACGGAACCATCAACTATTTTTTGCACAACTTCAGGACGCGACACACCCATTTCAAACCCTTCGCGGCGCATCGTTTCGATTAACACCGAAAGATGCAATTCACCTCGTCCAGAGACAATAAATTTATCAGGTGTGTCGCCAGGAGTTACCCGCAGAGCAACATTATGAATCAATTCCTGAGCTAAGCGATCTTTAATATTACGTGTGGTAACGTATTTCCCTTCAAGACCTGCGAAAGGCGAGTCATTGACGATAAACGTCATGCTTACGGTAGGCTCATCGACGCTTAGTGCTGGCAATGCCTCTACATGCTCTGGGTCACAAAGTGTGTCTGAGATAGCTAAACCATCGATGCCATTTATACAAACGATATCGCCTGCACCAGCCAGTTGGGTTTCGATCTGCTCAAGCCCTAAATAGCCTTTTACGTTGAGGATCTTGCCTTTTCGTTGTTCACCGCTAGCGCTTTTAACAATAACCTGCTGTCCTGGCTTAAGTTCACCTCTGGTAATTCGGCCAACACCGATAACGCCAACATAGCTATCGTAGGCCAGCGCGGACACCTGCATTTGAAAAGGACCATCTGCATCAACTTGAGGAACTGGGACTTCAGACACAATCATTTTATATAGTGGCGTCATATCTTCTGCCATATTTTCATGGTCGCTACCGGCAATTCCATTGATGGCCGAGGTATAGATTACCGGGAAGTCTAGCTGTTCATCGGTCGCACCTAGGTTGTCAAAGAGATCAAATACCTGATCCATCACCCAGTCAGGTCGCGCACCCGGACGGTCAACCTTATTAATTACTACAATTGGTCGAAGTCCTTGCTCAAAGGCTTTAGAGGTAACAAATCTTGTTTGCGGCATTGGGCCGTCTACTGCATCGACCAATAATAGTACTGAATCTACCATAGATAAAACCCGCTCTACTTCACCTCCAAAGTCGGCGTGTCCGGGTGTATCAACGATATTAATGCGATAGTCTTGCCAATTAATGGCAGTGTTTTTTGCTAGAATAGTAATGCCACGTTCTTTTTCTTGGTCGTTTGAGTCCATCAGACGCTCAGAGCCAATATCTTTTCTATCTAGTGTGCCCGACTGACTAAGCAGTTTGTCAACAAGGGTCGTTTTACCATGGTCGACGTGAGCGATGATTGCGATATTACGCAAATTAGAGATTGACATGATTGCTATCCGAGTGAGCTAAAAAAAGCGCGATTATAGTGGAATTCTAGAAAACTGCTACGGATCTTTTTCAGTTGGGGTCAATCAGTATCAATTTACCGCTTAAAACCTGCAATATCGGCTATTTAATACTCAGGAGTGTGCTTCAAAACACTGACATGAAAAAATCCATGATCTTTCATGGTAATTGCCTGCATTTTACTCATGATCCCTTTCTCACAGAAAATAAGATACTTTTTACTGGCGTCCAGGGTTGAAATTTGTGATGCAAAATTGAAAAACGGTATGCGCAGCACTTCATTTTCGGACCATTTGAACGGCCTATCTTTGACTTCACTAGGATGTCTGATATCAATGATAATATCGTCAGTGTCTGGACTGTATACTGTATTAATGATGATCTTGATTCCTTGGTATTTTCTACCAAGAGTGTAACTCTGTTATTATCATAGAGGTTAGTGTTTATATATGGGTTAATTTGCTGTTCACTGGATGTCCCGTCGTGCAGATGGAAAGAAGTAAATAGGGGAATTGGAGGGGAAACCCTAATCGCACCAAAAATGTGCATGAAGCTGAAAATTTGCACCAAAAGAGAGCGATTGAAAGGATTTAAAGATAGGTTAAACAATAGATAAAGCATCGAGGTACTCAAAAGCCCCATGTTATGCGGCTTAGTTTGATTTTTTGGTTATCAGTTTCGTTGGCACGACAATTGCACCTTTTTAGAGAAGCAAAGAATTTACCGTACTATGTTGTGCGCAAAGATGATGTTAAGTCCGTCGATGTACTTTGCAGCTTTATTTAGTTGTAGATACACTCAACGCGGAGCACTTTTTAAGGCCTTTGAAACGGTTTCATTGTTATACTGATGAGTCCAGACTGTACTTACAAATTTTACGAATTTACCTAAACGGAGAGTCAACAAAAATGAAAGCAAAGTTAGAATATATTTGGCTGGACGGTTATGCGCCAACGCAAAGCCTGCGTAGCAAAACCCAAGTTCGCAACAATTTTGGCGGAACCCTCGAAGAGTGCCCAATGTGGTCTTTCGACGGCAGTTCCACTGAGCAAGCTGAGGGAAATGCGAGTGATTGTCTGCTCAAACCTGTCGCTATCTACCCAGACCCAGATAGAAGCAACGCATTTTTGGTAATGACTGAAGTATTGAATGCTGACGGTACACCTCATGTCTCAAATGGTCGAGCAACTATTGACGACGATGACAATGATTTTTGGTTCGGATTTGAGCAAGAGTACTTTTTGTGGGACGAGGATACTCAACTACCTCCTGGTTTCCCTCACGGTGGTTTCCCTCGTCCACAGGGTCCTTATTACTGCTCTGTCGGTGCAGCTAATGCCTACGGCAGAGCATGTGTTGAAGAGCATCTAGATATCTGTTTAGAAGCGGGCATCAACGTTGAAGGCATCAATGCTGAAGTTGCTGCGGGTCAGTGGGAATTTCAGTGCTTTGCCAAAGGTGCAAAAGAAGCGGGAGACGAAATTTGGGTTGCTAGATACCTGCTTGAGCGTACCGGTGAAAAATATGGATTCTCTATTAATTACCACCCCAAGCCACTTGGTAACACAGACTGGAATGGATCTGGAATGCATGCCAATTTCTCTAACGGACCAATGCGTGATTTGGGTGATGAGTCAATTTTCACTAAAATTTGTGAAGAGTTTGGGAAAAACATTGAGCGCCACATCAGTGTGTATGGTGCTGACAACAACCAGCGTCTGACTGGGTTGCATGAGACTCAGTCAATAGATGAGTTTAGCTTTGGTGTATCCGATCGAGGGTCGTCAATTCGTATTCCAATTGGTACTGTTGAAGACGGTTGGAAAGGTCGCCTAGAGGACCGCAGAACCGCATCTAACGCTGATCCCTACAAGGTTGCAGCGGCAATTATTAAAACAACCAAAGAAGCGTTGGCGTAAAACGACGTTTCCACAGCACAATAGAAAAACCCTGGATGTTTAAAAGACCTCCAGGGTTTTTTTTTGACTAGATGATTTGACCTCTTTTCAAGGTCTTCTGTATCGTTTTTCAGTACTATTACTAAGTAATAAATTTGCAATCGACATAATGAGCATTCATAGTGTGCACTATAATGGTGCACTTTAATGTGATAACTGATTAGTATTTTTTAACTACTCAGTCCAAATGCACGCTGTAAGCTGATTGATGTTTTTCGACAATTGGCGTGCTTATTGCATTGATCTATACAAAGAAAATTACAAATATTCATCACTTATAGAGATCTGCAACGTTTATGGATTCAGAGCTATTTCACAGATCATTGCTTGATAACTTGAATTCTGCAGTGTTACTACTCGAGTCCAATCTAATGGTAGGTTACGTCAATTCATCTGCGGAATCTCTACTACAGATGGGCAGTTCTCGCTTAATTGGTTCTGATATAGGGGATCTATTTCGTGATGCTGAAGACTGTAAGCTAACTTTGTATGATGTTCTGAGATCCGGCAGTCCGCATACCCGACGCCATGAAACTCTGCGTATTCTAGCCTCCAACATTGTGCCTAAAGTTGACTACACTGTGACACCCATAGACATGGATGGTCAGCCTATGTTGATCATGGAGATGCAGCCTATAGATCGATTTCTGAAGATTAATCGAGAGGAAGCACTGTTATCGGTTCATGACACCTCAAAAAGTTTAGTCCGCGGTCTTGCTCATGAAATTAAAAATCCTTTAGGAGGTATTCGTGGTGCGGCACAATTGCTAGAACAAGAGATCACCGAGCGTGGCTTAGGCGATGAAACCCGAGAGTTTTGTCAGATTATCACTGCTGAAGTTGATCGATTAAGAAATCTTGTGGATCGGTTGCTGGGACCCAACCAGGTGCCTCAGTATGAGTTACTCAATGTGCATGAGGTTACCGAGCATGTTGCCGGTCTTTTGCAGGCTGAAGTTCAAGGAACACTAAATATTACCCGTGACTATGATCCCAGTATCCCTATGCTAAATGGTGATCGCTCGCAGCTTATCCAAGCTGTTTTAAATGTCGCGCGCAATGCAATGCAGGCCGTTTTAGAGTCGAATACTTTCGCCCCAAAGATCACGTTTAAGTCAAGAATTCAGCGTAGCTTTACGATAGCTGGGCGTCGCCACCGTGTCGTTTGTCGAATCGATATTATTGATAATGGACCCGGTATTTTATCTGACATTGCCCAGCAGATTTTCTTTCCTATGATCAGTGGACGAAGTGATGGTTCTGGCCTGGGCTTAACTATTGCACAAACCGCTATTAATGCACATCAGGGGACTATTGAGTGCATCTCTGAACCTGGCAATACCAGGTTCTCTATTTATATACCAATTAGAGATAGCTATGAACAGTAATGCACAAATTTGGATTGCCGAGGATGATCGATCGCTTCGATGGGTCATGGAGAAGGCGATAACAAAAGATGGGAATAAGGTCCGCAGTTTTGAGAACGGTGATGCTTTGTTGGCGGCCTTAGGGTCGGCTAAACCAGACATTATTGTGTCTGATATTCGGATGCCTGGTATTGATGGTCTTGATTTATTAAAAGAGCTTCATAGTCGCTATCCCACTATTCCGGTAATTATTACAACTGCGCATTCAGATCTTGATAGTGCTGTTGCAGCATATCAAGGAGGTGCTTTTGAATATCTTCCTAAGCCGTTTGATCTTGATGAGTTAGTTGACGTAAGTCAAAGAGCAGTGTCTTTTTCTCTCGAATTACGGTCAAGTTCGGAGCCTACACTCCCAGTACCTATACAGCAGGAAATTATTGGTGAAGCACCAGCGATGCAGGAAGTGTTTAGAGCGATTGGGAGATTGTCTAACTCTAATATCACCGTGTTAATTAATGGTGAATCAGGTACAGGCAAAGAGCTTGTTGCCCAAGCGTTGCACAAGCATAGTCCGCGAAAAAGCGCTAAATTCATTGCTTTAAACATGGCGGCTATTCCTCGCGATCTTATCGAGTCGGAGTTGTTTGGACATGAAAAAGGGTCATTTACCGGAGCATCTCAGCGGCGAGAGGGTCGATTTGAACAGGCCAATGGAGGCACTCTGTTTCTTGATGAAATTGGCGATATGCCTGGCGAGGCTCAAACCCGATTACTGCGTGTCTTGGCTGATGGAGAATTCTATCGCGTGGGCGGACAAACACCGATTAAGGTTGATGTACGAATCATAGCGGCAACCCATCAAAATTTGGAAGAACTGGTTAAAGATGGTCGTTTCCGGGAAGATCTTTTTCATCGTATTAACGTGATTCGTGTGCATCTGCCTAGATTAGCCGACCGTCGCGAGGATATTCCACAGTTAATGGAACATTTTTTTCAGCGCGCTGCCAAAGAGTTAGAGATGGAGCCGAAAATTTTATCACCAGAAGCTCGAGTGTTCTTTTTGCATTTGACGTGGCCCGGCAATGTTCGGCAATTAGAAAATATTTGTCGCTGGTTAACGGTTATGGCGGCTGGTCGAGAGGTTTTACTCTCGGACTTACCTCCTGAGCTAAAGGCAGAAAGTGCTATACGAAGTTCCACGACAGAGGGTGACTGGCGGCAATTGCTACGATCTTGGGGTGAAAAAGAATTACAAAGTGGTCATCAAAATATTTTAGAGCAGGCAATTCCCGACTTCGAAAAGGCAATGATTGAAACAGCGCTAGCTCACACGGGGGGGCGTAAAAAGGATGCTGCATTGCTTCTGGGCTGGGGACGTAATACGCTTACTCGAAAGCTTCAAGAATATAGCATGGAAGACAATGAAGTCTGAGATTACAGACTCTCCGACAAGAGAGTCTGCGGTTAGGTAAGGCCTAAGAGTCTTACATTATTTTGCGTCTAGTGCGTAGTGCTCTCTTTGTTTACTTCCTCAGCTGCATTCTCTTCAGCCTGCTTTACAGCGGAGGCAAATAAGGCCTCAAAATTGATCGGCGGTAGCATTAGTGCAGGGAAAGAGCCCTTAGTAAGCACATTATCAATGACTTCTCTAGCGTAGGGGAATAACATGCTAGGACAGGTCGTGTTAATTACATGGGTCAGTTGTTGGGGTTCCAGGCCCTTTATTGTAAATAGTCCTGCCTGTTCTGCTTCAATCAAGTAAATAGTATCTTCACCATCGGTAACTGTTATGGTTAGACGCAAAGCTACTTCATAGACATCATCAGCTACCTTGCCACTCTTGGTGTTCAGATCTTGATTTACTTTTGGTTGCCACTGCTTTTGAAAGGCAGCTGCTCCCATAGGGGTCTCAAAAGAAAGATCTTTGAGATAGATGCGCTGCACTGCAAATTCTGGCCCAGCATTTGGTGGTTCTGCAGATGGTGCTGCAGCAGTCGTTTCATCAGTCATGTTTAAAGCCTTTTAAGGTATATTGTCTTTCTACTCTATTAATATGGCACCAGTTTTGTAGAATTCAACCCTAAGGAGATAGCAAGCTATCTAAAGCGCCGCTGGTCTCAAGTGCTGCAAGCTCTGAATAGCCGCCAATATGAGCGTCGTTTATCCAAATTTGTGGTACTGTTCGCTGCCCGCTTCGTTCGGCGATTTCCAACCGTAGTTGGGGGTCACTATCAACGGCAATTTCATTATACTCTGCGCCTTTGGCTGACAAGAGATTTTTTGCCGCAGTACAATAGGGACAAAAACGCGTACTGTAGACTGTTATGGATGCCATATTAATTCCTTAGAAATCTAACTGGATGTCGATCTATTAATTCTTAACAACAGGCATATTTTGGTGTTGCCAGTCGTTCATGCCGCCACTTAAGCGGCGCACATTATAACCATCTTTAGAAAGAATTTTTCCCGCCGAACCTGCATGTTGCCCCATTTGGTCAACTAAGACGATGGTTCTTTCACGGTATTTTTCCAGCTCACTTATTCGGCTAGCAATTTTCGTGTGTGGAATATCAAGCGCACCATGGATATGACCTGCCTGAAATTCATTTGAGGGTCGTACGTCAATTAGAATGGCAGTCTCGGCATTCATCGCGGACACAAGTTCAGCGCTAGAAATAGGTTTTCCACCTTTTGTCCGTTCAGTAAAAATAAATAGGTACAAAAGGACCAAAAATGTACTGAGTAGAAGCCATTGTTCGCTGGCAAAAATAAAAATATCCACGTAGCTTTATCCTTCAAGTTAAGGTTTTCATTATTACGCCGACTGGGCGGAGCGAAGTATACACATGAATGTCGATCTACGGAATTAACCCGCGAAGGATTAACGCCACTGCGACCAAACTGGTTGGCACATGTCGGGAAGATGACTGGTTTTACCCAGTGAAGCCCAAGACTTTTCGGGAGAATGGAAGTCTGATCCGCAGGATGCTAGCAGGTTGAATTGACGGCTAAGTTTCGCAAGATCCCTCGTTACAGAAGGTATTTGTAGACCCGAAACAACTTCTATTGCCTGCCCTTTTGAATCTCTAAAGTCACTGATAAGTGAGGTCAATTTACTGCGTGTCATTTTGTATTTGCTCGGGTGCGCTAGCACTGCGATACCTCCAGCTTGTCGAATCAATTTTATAGACATTTCGATATTTGGCCAATGTTCCTTAACATCGCCCAGCTTGCCTGCGCCAAGATATTTTTTAAAGGCCTCACTGGTATCCTTCACAGCGCCAATGTTTGCTAAATATTGAGCAAAATGCGGTCTTCCAATTTGATTAGTTGCCAATGCTGCGGCACCTTCCATACAATTGGCAAATCCTAGCCGACCAAGCCGGTAGGCAATTTTTTCAGCCCGTTGTATTCGTATTTGTGATAGTTGCAAGATTGTGTCATTTAGGTCATTGTTTTCCATATCGACATTAAGGCCAACGATATGAATACCTTGTCCTCGCCACTGACTGGAAATCTCGATACCACATATCAACTGCATTTCAGTAGGTATAGAGGTAATTTCAGCATAGGCACCTAGAGTGTCGTGGTCAGTGATCGACAACATATCTACTCCTTTGGTAACGGCAAGCGAAATAAGCTGGTCAGGCGATAAGGCACCGTCCGAGATATTGGTGTGGCAGTGTAGATCGACAATCATAATGCTGATGCATGCAAACAAAAAACTATTGTACCAGCATGCACAGCCTTTATACTCTATTAATGCCTAATCATGTCACTATTACGCCTGTTAGTGTCGCTCAACAAGCACAGATTGTTGACGCAACTAATCTATGCGTGTCCAAAGCTCAAACGGTTTTTGGCAGATCCTTTGAGCCTGTACCCGTATTCTTTGATTTAAAGGGAAAATGTGCAGGCATGTATCAGGTGAGGGGTCAACAAAGGCGTATTCGATATAATCCTTGGATTTTTGCTAAATTTTTTCAGGACAGTCTTAACAACACAGTCACTCACGAAGTTTGTCACTATATTGTCGATCGTATTTGGGGGCTGGCAAAGGTCAAGCCCCATGGTGCAGAGTGGCGCAAAACAATGCGTGCTATGGGAGCAGAGCCATTGGTCACCGGTAACTACGATTTGTCGGGGATTCCCGTGCGGCAGTATACTAAATACTCTTATCAGTGCAATTGTTCCACCCACCAGTTAACCGCCCTTAGGCACCGAAAAATTGTTCAAAATGGTGTGCGATATCGCTGCCAGCAGTGCCATGGATTTCTACAGCAGGTCCCTGAGTGATGGCCCAAAGGCAATGGTATGTTTATATTATTAAAGCCAGTGATGAAAGCTTATATACAGGCATTACGGTAGATTTAAATAGACGTTTAGTAGAGCACCAGGAAGGAAAGGTGGGGGCCAAATATTTTCGTGGCCGTCATGCCTTAGGTGTTGTCTATTCTGAGGACAACCACAATCGCAGTAGCGCCAGTAAGCGTGAGGCCGAGATAAAAAAATTAACACGTAAAGCTAAGTTAGAGCTAATTGATTCCGTAATTTATCATTTGTAATTGTATAGTTGTATATACATTTAATATAACACCTGAATTGTACATAGCGTATACAAATACGAGTTTTAAAATATTATTTGTATCTCAATAAACGTATATATATGCTATATTGTATATACATTTATTGGGTGGTCAATATGGTGTCTATAATTGGTAAAAAACCGCAGTTTTTATTGATAAAGCATTACATCGAAGATCGTATTAACTCGGGTATCTTGGCTATAGGAGATTTGGTCCCCTCAGAAAACCAACTTGCTGAGCGCTTTACAGTTAGTCGAATGACCGCGCGACGGGCCTTAAAAGAGTTAGCTGATGAGGGTTCATTATCAAGATCTCCGGGTCTAGGGTCTTTTGTTGCAAAGCCGCCTATGCAGCCCTCAGTGATAATCAACGATGTGATTGCAGCTGCTCAGGCGTCCAACGGTTACCAGTGCAAAGTAATTAATGTTTACAATTCTCAGGCCAATGATGCGCTTGCTCAGCAGATGCATATTGCTAGTGACAGATATATTTTTAAGGGCGTCTTTTTACATTTTGATAGAAATAAACCTGTTCAATACCAAGAGATTTTGGTGAATTCTGCGCTTGTTCCTGCATTTATTAAGCAAAATTTCCATAAGATCACTGCCAATGCCTATTTAAAGTGGATTTTGCCAGCAACATCAACTGACTATAACATCAGCGCTGCGGTTGCTAACGAGGATCAAAGGAATTATCTAGAGTTAAGTGAGGAGGATAAAGCTTGTCTCAAGGTTATCAAAAGGCACTGGTTAGACGGTGTATTAGTAAGCACTTCAGTGGCCTTGCATGCAGGCCAACATTATCAATTAGTAGCGGATGGTTCTGATGCCAAAAAGTAATGAGTACGACAAGCAAAAGATCGCGATATTTATTGACGTTCAGAATATTTACTACACGGTGAAGGAGCGGTTTGGATGCCATTTTAATTACCGAGAATTATGGCGCCAGCTGTCTCTATTAGGTGAAATTAAAATTGCGCATGCCTATGCTATTGAGCCTAATGATAGCCAACAAAAAGGCTTTCAAAAAGCACTCCTAAGTATAGGTTACACGGTAAAATTAAAGCCATTTATTCAACGACGTGATGGTTCAGCCAAGGGAGACTGGGACGTAGGCTTGGCAGTTGATATGATGGATGCAATAACTGATAGCCTGAATCCTATTGATTGCGTCGTGTTGTTGTCAGGAGATGGTGATTTTGATTACTTATTACGCAGGGTCTCGCAAGACAGCGACATTCGTACCCTAGTTTATAGTGTTGCAGATTTAACCGCTCATTCATTGATTCTGGCGGCAACTGAACATCGGCCTATAGATGATAAGCTTCTTTTGCGATAACTGCTTAGATGACAAATTTGGTTTAAGTAATAATACCGCCAGAGGGTGGTCCACCCATTCCGCCGCCTTGCCCAGGCATGACGATCTGTGATGCTTGATCTCGGCGCATCTGTTCAAGCTCCTTTGCAGCTTCTTCCACGGCGATGGCCGCTTTGGCAGCAAAATCTGTTGCTGCAGCGCCAATTGTAGGGCCTTCTAGGGCAAAATTAAGTGGAATTGCTCCCATGGGCGTCATCACTTGTGCTGAGCCAAAAAATAAAACATCTCTACTTTGATCTTCATCTCCGTTAGCATCAACCGGTGTGAGTTTTCGAATAGCACCCATTTTTTGGTCGGTATAATTTTCCTCTCTAAAGAGTGCGTTGGGGTCCATGGAGGTATTATCTTCATTGCTCATTTTAACTCTCTTAGATCTTTAAAGTAAAAACGACACCCTACCAGAGATATCACCGGAGGTGAAGATTAAGGGCTTAGCTAATTAACAGTTGATGATGTGATTTTTGGCAGTGAGTGGGCGGCCAAAGTACTTGCAATGAGCATACCTGATGACACAAACAAACAACTGGACAAGCCAAATTCTTGGTACAGAAATCCAGATAGAAGCGTTCCTAACAGGCGGCCACCGGCATTCGCCATATAATAGAAACCAACATCCAAGGATACTCTGTCCCGTTGCGCGAAGGATAAAATCAAGTAAGAATGGACGCTAGAGTTAATAGCAAATAAAAACGCAAAGGGAACTAGTCCAACAAGGATGACTAGATCAGACCTTTCACAAACCATCAGCGCTATTGCTATTGCGGCAGGTATTGTGACTAATAAAATACCCCAAAATACCAATGTGCGTCCGTCAACCGCAGTGGATAGTTTATTTGATCTTCCCATTGTAATGATCTTCGGTGCAAATGCTTGGATCAAACCATAACCAACAACCCAAAGAGCCATCAGACTGCCAACTTGCCAATAACTCCAGAGCAGTTGGCTTTGTAGGTATACCGGTAGCGCTATTACAAACCAAACGTCTCTTGCGCCAAATAAAAATAAGCGTGCAATCGACAGCCTGTTTATAGCTGTGCTCTTTGAAAGTATCTGGTTAATAGCGGGCTTGTGTTCCGCATTCTCAAGAACCTTAAAAAAGACGAGTCCAAGAACCAAAATGGCTATTAATAGCATCATCATGAGCATAATAGTGAAGGTGAAACCGACGCTAGAGAGTAGAGTCCCGCCAAGGAAAAATCCCATTCCTTTGAGTGCATTTTTAGAGCCAGTAAGCCTTGCAACCCAGGTGAACAGTCGTCCATGTGCATTGTCAGGCAGAAGACTCTTAAGACTACTTTTGGCACTTATTTTATTTAGGTCTTTGGCTACACCTGATAATGCTTGGGCACACATAACATAAACGATAGTTAATTGCTGATGATCTCTAAGGAGCATTGCGATGGCTAAAATCTGCAATAATAAGCCACACTGAAGTGTAGTTATCAGGCCAATTTTAGCAGCCACCCAGCCACCAATTAAGCTCGTGACCACACCGGATAACTCGTAAAGAATAAATAGGCTAGCTATTTCTATAGGACTAAAACCAAGTCCATGAAAAAACAGCAACACTAGCATACGCAAAGCACCGTCTGTCAGTGTAAAAGCCCAATAACTAACAGTGACTAGACTATATTGTTGAATACTATGGGTGGATGCTGAGGCCATAAATAGACCTTTATATAGACAGCGCGACTTTTTGGGAAAGTTCTATCATGCGCTGTACATAACCTATTTCGTTGTCATACCAGATAAGTACTTTGAGTTGTGTGCCATTGACCACCATGGTGGATGGGGCGTCAATAACGCCAGAGCGTTTATCATTGGTGTAATCCACAGATACAAGAGGACGCTCTTCAAACCCCAATATACCATTAAGTCTTTTTTCCGATGCAGTTTTGAACGCTTTGTTGACAGCCTCCGTTGTAGTGGTTACTTTCAGTTCAAAAACACAATCAGTAAGGGATGCATTAGCTAGGGGTACGCGAACCGCAAGTCCATTAATACGACCAACAAGTTCAGGGAAAATGCGTGTAATAGCGGTGGCAGAGCCGGTAGTTGTAGGTATCAATGACAGGCTACTTGCTCGAGCACGACGCAAATCTTTGTGGTACTCATCGAGTATACTCTGGGTGTTAGTGAGATCATGAATGGTCGTAATTGATGCATGTTCGATTCCAAATTCTTGCTGAAGAACGTCCACCACTGGTGCTAGGCAATTAGTAGTACAAGATGCTGCGCTGACAATAGGTTGGTCGACATACAGATGATCATTGACGCCCATTACGATATTCAAGGTCTGATCATGAATAGGAGCTGATACCACAACCCTTTTTATACCCTGTGAAAAATAGTCGCTAAGTGCTCTAGCGGATTTAAACTGACCGCTACAGTCAATGACAAGATCAATATTGCTATCGACCCACGCTTGGTTTTGAATAGATTCGCATTGAGAATAACTGACCGTGACTTGGTCGATAATAATTGCATTATTCGCTTCGGAAGCCGAAACATCGTGTGCCCAAGTACCATGAATAGAATCGAACTTCAGCAGGTGCGCTGCACTGACGGCATCTCCAGCAATTTCATTTATATGTACTATTTGAAGCTCGTTTAAGCCCCAAGCTGCGCGCATAGCCATGCGACCAATGCGGCCAAATCCGTTGATACCGACTCTAATAGGCATAGTGAATTCCAAATAACAAAAATTACAAGTATGTCATGTGATGATGACATTTTTGTGACAGCAAAACGCCATGTAAATCCCGGGGCCTGCCGTAAAACCGCGGCGCTAATCTAAATCGTCAGTCAAGGCTATACTTTAGTGATTATGTCCACCGGGTCCATGAACATGTCCGTGATCTAGCTCTTCTTGGCTTGCGTCTCTCACTTCCTCAATGGACACATCAAAGTTAAGATTTTTACCTGCTAAAGGATGATTCCCATCCACAGTAATCGATTCGTCTGTTACCGCGGTTACAGTTACCGGAACACTGTCCCCATTTCCTGTTTGAGCTTCAAACTGCATGCCGACTTCAATGTTTTCGACACCCTCAAAAGATCCTCGAGGGACCTCCTGGATAAGTGCGGGTTGCACTTCTCCATAGCCTTCTGCTGCAGTCACTGCAACCATCATTTTGTCGCCTGTACTTTTACCTTCCAATGCATTTTCAAGACCGGGAATAATATTGCCCGCGCCATGTAAGTAGGCTAAGGGCTCGCGGCCATCAGAACTGTCTAGTTGCTGACCGTTGTCGTCGGTGAGGGTGTAATGAAAGCTGACCGCGCTATTATGTTTGATACTCATATGTTGAACTCATATTAAAAGCTAAGACGGCCATTATGCTATATTCATTAATAAATATCGACTCGATCATTACGGTAATATAAGTCTATAGGGTACAAAAAAGAAAAGGTGCATGAAGCACTGTGTTCTGTCATATTTGTGTCATATCAGTGTATTTAAATAGAGGTTCTTTTCTTGGATCATCAGGACGTTATTTTGCCGAAACATACCATTTTAGTTGTTGATGATGAGCAGGCTATTCGGGATATGTTAGATATTTCTCTGGCTGCAGCAGGGTACAATGTGCTCCAAGCAGAGAATGCCTCTATTGCCCATGCGCTAATAGTCGATCGCAATCCAGATCTAGTATTGCTGGACTGGATGATGCCTGGTACCAGTGGCCTTGAGCTATTGCGACGTTTAAAACGTGATGAGATTACTGAAACATTACCAGTAATTATGCTTACCGCTAAGGCAGAAGAGACACATAAGATTTCTGGACTGGATTCAGGTGCAGATGACTATATTGCTAAGCCCTTTTCGCCCAGAGAGTTGATATCTCGTGTTAAAGCTGTACTGCGCCGTATTGGTCGAGAAGAGCTTCGAGAGCCAATAGTAGTAGGAGAATTATTATTTGATCCGCTGGGACACAGGGTAAGTATTTCAGGAGTTTCTGTTAATCTTGGTCCCACAGAGTATCGCTTATTGCAGTTTTTCCTAACCCATCAAGAACGTGTTTATTCTCGTGATCAGATACTCGATTATGTGTGGGGTGGCAACGCCTACTTAGATGAACGGACAGTAGATGTTCATATCAGGAGATTACGTAAAGCAATATCAGTTGCAGGACACCAGAACTATGTGCAGACTGTGCGGGGGGCGGGATACCGTTTTTCCATCCAGTTAAATAATGTGTCATGACCAGTGTGAGGAATTTATCTATTGCGACCAGGAATGCAGGAGGAAATTTGGCGGGTCATTTTTATTTTGGTTTCCTGCGCTTTATTTGGTTGGAGCCTAGGCTTCCTTGTCGAACTTATTTTTTTAGGTATTTTGGGTTATTGCCTATGGACCTTTAGTGTTGCCGGTCGTGTGTTTGCTTGGATTGATAAAGGTATGCGTGGTATTCCCCCTGAATTAGATGGTATCTGGGGCGATATAACTGATACGTTTAATCGTCAGCGTCGCCGTCATCGACGTGCACAAGATAAAATGCGGGTGACAATCAATCGCGTCACTCGAGTCACCGAGGTGCTTGATGAAGGCCTCTTGATCTTGACCAATGACCGCAATTTGGACTGGTGGAATAGCTCTGCTAAGCGTCTTTTAGGTTTGCGGTCAGGTGATCGAGGAACCTCAGTGATGAATTTGATTCGAGATCCAGATTTTGTAGCATATATTAATCAGGGAGATTTTTCTGACTCACTGACATTAGCATCAAATGTCCAAGATACTGTTGTATTGGAACTAACGGCCTCTTATTTTGGCCAGCAGGGCGAAATTGTTCTTTTAGTCAGTGATACTAGCCGTATTAATCATCTTCAAAAACTGCGCTCAGAATTTGTAGGCAATGTGTCCCATGAGTTGCGTACACCACTGACCGTTATCAAAGGTTATTTGGAAACCTTGCAAGATACTTCGGATATCACAGTATTACAGCAGAAGGCTTTTCAGCAAATGTCTGAACAGGTCATTCGCATGCAGTCCTTGGCGGATGATTTGATCTTACTTTCGCGTTTAGAAGAGAGTCATGATATTGATACGGACGAAAAATTTGATATTACAGCACTCTTACATAGCCTAATAGGGGAAGCAAAAGCGCTTAGTTCGGGGCAGCATTCAGTTATTTTTGAGCATACACCATTGATGATATGGAGCTCTGAAAAAGACATTCGTGGCGCGCTAGGTAACGTTATATTCAATGCTGTGAGGCATAATCCTCAGGGTGCTGTTATCAGTATTGCCGTGCGTGAAGAGCTCACAGGAATATTAATTTCTATCAAAGATGACGGCATTGGAATTGACCCCTATGAAATTCCTCGTCTCACCGAACGTTTTTATCGCGGCGATAATTCGCGCAATTCACACACAGGAGGCAGTGGATTAGGGTTGGCTATTACAAAGCATGCACTGAGTAAAGCTGGTGGAAATTTAAGTATTAGCAGTCGCGTAGGGCAGGGCGCCAGCTTTGATTGCTGGTTACCTTACCACAGCAAAAATAGTCCTCTGTGAGCTTGTTAGTCGGGTCTTACGCGCGGTGCGCTTTTATTGGCGAAGGCCTCCAAACGTTCATTTGATGCTGGTTGTGTATTAACGATACCAGCTACCACAGACTCAGCATAGGCCGCATCCATCGCAGACATATTCTGCATGTGACTGATTGCAGAGCAAATAGCAAAATTTGACAGCGCAGGGTTTTCCGCCGCTGTGCGAGCAATTTTCATGGCTTTTTCATCACTAGAACCATCAATGAGATATTGACATAGGCCTACTTGAAAAGCTTCCTCCTGCTTGTAAACTCTGCCGGTTAGCATCATGTCGATCATACGTGCTTTACCCACTAGATCGGCAACCCGAATAGTTGCACCTCCTCCGGTGAACAAGCCTCGCTGTCCCTCTGGGAGGGCAAAATAGGTGCTTTGATCGGCAACGCGGACATGAGCTGCTGATGCTAACTCTAAACCTCCGCCAACAACAGCGCCTTTTAGTGCGGCAATGATAGGCACTCCACCATATTCCATTTTATTAAAGGCTTCATGCCAGCGTAGACAAATATGCATAAACTCTTCTGGGCGACGCTGCTCGTTGTGGTGCTCTACAAGATCGAGCCCCGCACAAAAATGATCGCCTTCTGCTCTTAATACTACCGCTCTGGCGCCTAATCTTGGAAGTTTTGAAAAAACGTCTATCAATTCTTCGATAGTATCGGCATTTAATGCATTACGTTTGGCAGGTCGTGATAAAACCACTTGCACAATGCCGTCTTCATCACCAATTAATGCGAGATTCTCAAGCTCGAAGTTATCAAGTTTTTCCAACATAGTTGCTCCTAAGTCACCATCTCTGGATGGTTAATAATATTTATTTATCTCTGACTAATTAATTAGCGATTATAGTGGGTTAACCACGCCAGTCTAGCTGAGGTTGACGATTTATTTTACATTACCGCTGCGCGCCAAGGCACGCAATTCGTATTTCTGTATTTTACCAGTAGCGGTTTTTGGCAGTTCTCCAAATATTATTTTTTTTGGACGTTTATAACCGGCCAAGTGGGCTCTGCAAAATAATTCTATTTCTTGCTCTGACACCTCAGCACCTTCTAACAGTTCTAAAAAAGCACAGGGCACTTCGCCCCATTTATCATCAGGTAGAGCAACCACCGCAGCCAAAGAGACAGCTTCATGTTTATGCAATATACCTTCTATTTCCACTGAGGATATATTTTCTCCACCTGAAATAATAATATCTTTTAAACGATCTTTTATTTCGGCATAACCATGGGGGTGCATCACTGCCAAATCACCCGTGTGAAACCAGCCATCGGAAAATGCAGTTTCAGTGGTTTCCGGATCTTTTAGATAGCCTTTCATTATGGTGTTTCCACGAAGCAGTATTTCACCAATAGTCTTTCCATCTGCAGGCACATCGTCTTTGGTATCCATATCTACGATACGCATGCCTGCAGTTTGCACCATGGCCGCCCCCTGACGTGCTTTTAATAGCGCCCGCTGTTCTTCAGTTGCATGGTTCCAGTCTTCATTCCAAGTGCACATCACAGTGTGACCATAGGTTTCAGTTAATCCATACACCTGTGTTACGTTGAATCCTAACTTTTCAATACCCTGTAACACGGAGGCTGGTGGAGGTGCTCCGGCAGTCATTAATTGAATCCTTTGTGAGCATGAGAACGTAGTTGCAGCGGGTGAATTTAGCAGCATACTTAGGACGATAGGTGCACCGCCTAAATGGGTAATATTATATTTCTTGATCGCAGTAAAAATGTCTTCGGGGACAATAGCACGAGTGCAAAAAATAGTTCCCGCGAGGGCTGTCATGGTCCACGCGTGCCCCCAACCATTACAGTGAAACAGGGGCACTGTGTACAGGTAATTGGGGTGGCGAGGTAAGTCCCAGTCGGCGATAGTTCCCATAGACATTAAATATGAGCCACGATGATGATAAACAACACCTTTTGGACGACCAGAAGTGCCTGAGGTGTAGTTTAAGGCAATGGCATCCCATTCATTGGTGGGCATTTTCCAGTGATCTTCATCATTACCACCGGATAAAAATGCCTCATAGTCAGAGAGCCCGATGCGTGCGGGCGCTGGATGGTTTTGTTTGTCTAAAATATCAATGACCAACATGCTTTTGTCTTTAACGTTAGTTAGCGCCTTTTGTGCCTGAGGAGCAAGTTCTGCATCAACAATAAAAACTTTTGCTTCACCATGTTCTAAAATATAGGTGATAGTTTCTTCATCTAGGCGAGTATTAATAGTATTCAATACAGCCCCTGACATAGGAACACCAAAGTGTGCTTCAATCATTTCCGGGGTGTTTGCTGCTAATACAGCTACTGTGTCGCCTTTGCAAACACCGTGGTGACGGAGAGCTGAGGCTAATTTTTTACAGCGAGTATAGAATTCTGACCAGGTGTAACTTCGCTCTCCGTAGACTACAGCTTGGCGGTTAGGAAACATCATAGCAGTGCGATGTAAAAATGATAACGGCGACAGCGGCTCATAATTAGCCATTGTCATTGAGAAATTATTATATTTTGAACTGGTCATTTAATACCCCAACTACTGTAAAAAGGTCTCTTATAATGTCTAGGTTATATTGCTAGATGTGAACGGTTGTAAATGTAGCAAATTGATTTTCAAGTAGCGACTTTTGAATTATATTTTTTGCTACTAAGTAGACGTGAAGAAGTGGCTATTATTTATATCAATGAATAGTGAATTATATGTTTTATGGAGTGTTTTAATGTTGGCGGAAAGCGGAATAATGTACCTATAAAAAAGGGCGCAAAAGCGCCCTACAATATACCGATGATTGCAGTTTGGGTTAAAACTTATGTTCCATACCAATGCCAATGGCAGAGAATTCGTCGTCATCTGCATCCATTTCAGAATCGGTATTGTCGGTGTAGAAAGCAAATAATTTGGTATTTTTTGCCAATTTGTAATCAGCGCCCAGAGAGAAGGTTGTCTCCTCGTCGCCATCAGCATCGTCTTCAATGCTGCCGTACTGAGCTTTCAGGCTAATGGTTTTGTCTAGCTTGTATGCTGCACTGACAAAGTAGCCGGACTCATCTTTAGTTCCGAGGTTATTCTCATTTTGCTGATACATAAAACCAAGCGTTAGCTGGTTAATTTTATAGTGAGCGATTGCCCGGGTTAGGTCTTGCTTGTCAATATCTTGATCGCCCGCAATGGCTAGATAAAGGTTATTTTTGCTGTAACTAAGGCTATAGGACATGCCATCATTTAAGCCTGTATCATCGCTGCCATCCTGGTCCACGTCATCACCTTCCGCAGGGATCATTGCCAAGGAAGCGGAAAAGCCATTCATCGATGGCGTTGTGTAAGCAACGATGTTAGAGACACGATTTTCACCTTCAAAGGTGTTTTTAATATCACCTTCTAAATCATTAAATAGATCAATTTTTTTCTGCGCCAGTTTTGTTGGTGTGTCTCGTTTACCGGCTACAAGTGTACCGAAATTACCCTTGATACCAGCGAAAGTATTACGTTGTTTAAAGGTTTGACCTTTGCAGTCACCACTATCAATGCATATTTCATATTCAGCTTGGTAAATTATTTCCAGCCCCTCTGAGATGCTGGTTTTTCCTTTAATGCCTAGCCGTGAAGCATTACTATTGAGATTCCACTCATCACTATCTCCATTGTCTTGACTGACCACTGATAGATTGGCTTTGCCATAAATTTTTCCATCCACAGGGCCCTCGGCGAAACTAAACGTTGCAAGAAGACTAAAAACGGTAATTATTAAATTTTTCATTGGTAATACCTAAGGTAATAAACGTTGAAGCGTCTGCTTCTCCAAGGTTGCTGAGCATCTGTCATCGCAACCATGGCGCTAATATATGCCTAGATTATTACAATATTATGACAACCTTAAAATTAAAAATGCAGAATTTTAGATTGTCATATTACTGTCATATAAATCTCTTATATTAGCGACTCCTAGGGTTTGAGTTGTGCCCTGATAACGTTATATCGAACACTTTTTGGAGAACTCTATGCGTAGCATAATATCTGCTGTTTCTACTATTGTACTATTCAGTTTAACCGTTATGGCTACAATAACTCAGGCTCGTGAAAGTATTGAAGTTGTTGGATCATCAACGGTATACCCCTTTTCTACAGTTGTTGCTGAGCGCTATGGCCGAGCTAGCGGAAAGCCTACCCCAAAAATAGAATCTACTGGCTCAGGTGGCGGTATGAAGCTGTTTTGTTCCGGTGTTGGCACTAATTACCCTGATATTACAAACTCTTCACGTCGAATAAAAATGTCTGAGTTCAAAAAATGTCAGTCCAATGGAGTGTCAGAAGTAATCGAAGTACAAATTGGCTATGACGGAATTGTTATTGCTAACTCAGTTGCTGCTGAGCCGATGAATTTAAGCCGTAAAGATATTTTTTTAGCTTTAGCTGCAAAAGTACCAGGATCAGTAGAGGGACAGTTAATCGATAACCCCTACACCTCATGGAAGCAGGTAAACCCATTATTACCTGATGCCAGTATAGAAGTGCTTGGGCCACCGCCAACATCAGGTACTCGAGATGCCTTCGCTGAATTGGCGATGGAGGGAGGCTGTAAAAAAATCTCTTGGATTGCCGCATTGAAAAAGACAGACAAAAATGCTTTCAAACAACTATGCCATACAGTGCGTGAGGACGGTCGTTATATCGAAGCGGGTGAAAATGATAACTTGATTGTTCAAAAATTAGAGGCTAATCCCATTGCGCTAGGTGTGTTTGGCTTTAGCTTCTTAGATCAAAACGCAGACAAGGTGCAGGGTGCGAGCATTGAGTCCGTAGGCCCTACTTTTGATTCAATTGCAGATAAGTCTTACCCGATTTCGCGACCTTTATTCTTTTATGTGAAAAAAGCCCATGTTGGTGTGGTACCCGGAATGATTGGATTTTTAAAAGAATTTACCAGCGAAAAAGCCTGGGGTGAAGACGGTTACTTAGCGGAAAAAGGTATGATACCGCTACCAGCGGCAATGCGTGCAAAAATGGCAGTTAATACGAGATCTTTAACGCCAATGTCAGGAAAAGAATCGTTGAAATAAAGACGCTACATTAATACAGTTACGCTCGGCTCATTGAGTCGAGTTTTTGTATATTTGAAGGATTGAAATCGACCTATGCAAGTGACAAATATTTTGTTTTTACTCGTTGGCCTTGGAGCCTTTGGTTATTATCTTGGCCGAGGCCGGTCGCTGGCCATGGCAAATCCTTTAGGCGGCATTCGACGCTTACACTCTTTACCTTCATATCATGGTATGCATGTTGCTCTGTGGTGTTTGATTCCTTCGCTAATTTTACTGGGTCTTTGGTTTATCTTTGCTGATGCAGTGATTAATAATCTGGTCATTTCATCTCTTGAGCCAGCTTTGTTACCTCCAGATAGTGCTGGTTACAATTTGGTCTTCAATAAAATCAACAACATTGCCAGTGGTGTTATTAAAGAACAAGGGCAACCTCTTGGTTTGATTGAGGCTGCGCAGTATATGGACTCTTTGCGTACGATGTCTCGTTGGTCTTTGACGTTACTTTTATTAACCGTTTCTTTGTTTGGGTTGGCGTGGGGTCAGCGTAAAATTACAGTTGATTTTCGAGCGCGACCCGCCGTAGAAAAAGTTATGCAAAATATGCTTTTTGTTTGTGCATGCCTAGCGATTTTTACTACGTTGGGTATTGTGCTTTCGGTATTGTTTGAGTCGATCCAATTTTTTAGATCTGTGCCGCTGTATGACTTTGTATTTGGATTGGATTGGAGTCCGCAAACGGCTATTAGAGAAGATCAAGTGGGGTCCTCAGGTAGTTTTGGTGCTATCCCACTTTTTGTTGGTACGCTTCTTGTATCGGCAGTCGCTATGTTTATTGCCGTTCCCATAGGACTTATGTCGGCTATTTATCTTGCCGAGTATGCGGGTAAAAATGTACGAACCTTTGCTAAGCCTGCACTTGAAGTATTGGCAGGGATTCCTACGGTGGTATATGGTTTTTTTGCCGCGTTGACAGTGGCGCCATTTTTGCGCAATCTTGGCAGTGATTTTGGTTTGGCTATATCCTCTGAGAGCGCACTAGCGGCGGGTGGAGTTATGGGCATTATGATTATTCCATTTATCTCCTCTCTTGCGGATGATGTTATTACGGCCGTGCCACAGTCAATGCGTGATGGTTCCTTAGCAATGGGCGCCACTCAGTCAGAAACAATCCGCAGAGTAGTTATTCCAGCAGCTCTGCCAGGTATTGTGGGTGGAATTATGTTGGCGGTTTCTCGAGCGATTGGCGAGACAATGATTGTAGTCATGGCGGCAGGTATGGCGGCGAACCTCACCGCTAATCCTCTTGAGTCAGTAACTACTGTGACTGTTCAAATTGTTACCTTACTTACCGGAGATCAAGAATTTGATAGTCCAAAAACACTGGCTGCCTTCGCTCTTGGCCTAATGTTATTTATGGTTACTCTGGTGTTAAACATTGTTGCTTTACATATCGTTAAAAAATATCGAGAACAATATGAATAACCAATCAGAGAATTTATCGAGAATTCAGTCTTCCTTAAAACGGCGCAACCGCTCAGAGGCGCTTTTTCAATGGTATGGACGAACAGCTATATTTATCGGTCTAGCTGCAGTAGCTGTGCTTTTTTTTGACATTATAAGCAAAGGCCATGGCGCTTTTAGGGCTACTTATATAAAGCTAGATGTTCACTATGATCAGAGTTTGATCGGTATTGATAATCTTGCTGATGCTGCTCAATTGGTCGATGGCAACTGGGCTGCACTGTCTAAAGCGGCAATACGCGGTAATTTTCCTGATGTATCAGGTCGGCGTGACAAACGAAAATTAAATAAGTTATTGAGTAATGGCGCCGGCTTTGATCTCAAAGATCGTCTAGTGGAAAATCCACAGTTGCTCAACAAAACCGAAGCGGTATGGATATTGGCCGATGATGATATAGATACCTATTTCAAATCTTGGTTGGACAATAATCCCTACGACGCACGATTGACAGACAAACAGGTGCAATGGATTGATGATTTGTATCAGCAAGGGCGCATTGAGCTGTTTTTTAATGCCAATCTGTTCACTCGTGGAGATTCCCGTGAACCTGAGCAGGCGGGGATTCGCGGTGCGCTTATGGGGTCCTTTTTAACACTTATTATGACTCTAATGCTGTCATTCCCTATTGGTGTATCTGCGGCGATTTACTTGGAGGAGTTTGCGCCTAAAAATAAATGGACTGACTTTATTGAAGTGAACATTAATAACTTAGCTGCGGTACCCTCTATTATTTTCGGTCTTTTGGGTCTGGCTATATTCATAAACTTTTTCCATGTACCGCGGTCGGTCCCTATTGTTGGAGGATTAGTGTTAACGTTAATGACCTTACCGACCATTATTATTACTAGTCGTGCGGCGATTAAGTCAGTTCCGCCATCAATCAGAGAGGCGGCTTTGGGTATGGGTGCCTCTAAATATCAAATGGTACTTCATCATGTTTTGCCTTTGGCTTTGCCGGGCATGCTCACCGGAGCGATCATCGGTATGGCGCAGGCTCTGGGTGAGACGGCGCCTCTTTTGATGATAGGTATGGTGGCATTTATTGTCGATATTCCCAGCGGCTTTTCTGATCCTGCTACGGTGTTGCCAGTACAAATTTTTCTTTGGGCCGACAGCCCAGAGCGTGCGTTTATTGAAAAGACATCTGCAGCTATCATGGTGCTATTATCTTTTCTTATTATCATGAATACATCTGCAGTCTGGTTACGCAAGCGGCTTGAGCGACGATGGTAAATAGGACACTAGTATGAATAAAGTAGATCAATCTACCCACAAATCGAAAGAGAATACCTCCGAGCAAAAGTTAAATTCCTCGCCAAAGCAGTCTCTAGATTTAGATAAGAATCATGTCACTGTGGGTAAACCCTTTAGTGATGATTCGAAGATGACCATGCGTAATGTGGATGTATTTTATGCCGATAAACAGGCTATTTATGATGTTAATTTGGATATTGCAAAAAATGAAGTTATTGCCATGATCGGACCTTCTGGGTGCGGCAAGTCGACGTTTTTACGAACGCTTAATCGGATGAATGACACCGTTGATGGTTGCCGTGTTAGCGGTACCATTGCCATGGACGGTGAAAATCTGTATGCGCCTAAATTAGATGTGGTTGAACTTCGTGCTCGAGTAGGAATGGTATTTCAAAAGCCCAATCCGTTTCCTAAATCAATATATGAAAATGTAGCCTATGGAGCAAAAATCCATGGTTTAGCAGATTCAAGAGTTGATCTTGATGAAATTGTTGAAAATAGTCTGCGCAAAGCCAGTTTGTGGGAAGAAGTTAAAGAGCGGCTTCACCAGCCAGGCACAGGATTATCTGGGGGGCAGCAGCAGCGATTATGCATTGCCAGAGCGATTGCAGTGAGCCCTGAGGTTATTTTGATGGACGAACCCTGCTCTGCGCTTGACCCTATAGCAACGGCTAAAATCGAGGAGTTGATTGAAGAATTAAGTCAAAACTTTACCATTGCTATTGTTACTCACAGTATGCAGCAAGCCGCCAGAGTGTCTCACCGTACGGCTTATTTTCATTTGGGAAAGTTGATTGAAGTTAATCCCACAGAGCAGGTTTTCACGCTACCAGAGCATCAGCTTACTGAGGCGTATATCACAGGTCGGTTTGGTTAATATGCCACTCGCGAACATGCACGCAATTTGTATTACAGGAGGAAAATATGACAAAAATGTCCTTTGAAAATCATATCATGAAGCAATTCGATGAAGAACTTGAAGAGATTCGTACACGCTTGATGGAAATGGGTGGCAAAGTAGAACAGCAACTACATAATGCTATTAAAGCGGTAAGTGAAGCGGATAGTCAGCTTGCCGAAGAGGTAATTACCCAAGAGCAAATAGTTGACAATATGGAAGTTGATATTGACGAAGCTTGCATATTGATTATTGCTCGTCGTCAACCAGCAGCTAGTGATCTGCGATTGGTGATGATGGTGACTAAAGCGGTGAATGATTTAGAGCGTATTGGTGATGAGGCAAAAAAGATCGCTAATCATGCTATTTTGTTGTCTGAAGATATCAATCTATCTAAAGGTTATCCTGAAATTCGCCACATTGGGACGTCAGTGATTAAAATGTTAGCTAATGCTCTCGATGCGTTCGCTCGGTTTGATGCTGATGCAGCTATAAGAACTATTGAAGAAGATAAGCAGATCGATCTTGATTATAAAACAGCCTTGCGAGAAGTGGTTACCTATATGATGGAAGACCCCAGAAGCATTAGTCGTGCGATTAATATTCTTTGGGTTGTTCGCTCTCTTGAGCGCATTGGTGATCATGCTAAAAATCTTTGTGAACAGATTGTCTTTGTTGTTAAGGGAAAAGATATAAGACA
>OBMK010000077.1_pt1 | contig 87269 bp, 76 predicted proteins | sample 1539081 | NCBI WGS metagenome assembly OBMK01 (sample SAMEA3355528, study PRJEB22509) | marine metagenome | biome: marine; feature: river plume; material: water | place: USA | collected 2010-08-07 | depth 0.5 m | reverse complement strand
CCAAGCGGCAACCGACTACATCCGCAAGTCAGTCTGGACTCAGATTAAAAACTAAACGTCCCCTGTAAACCCGAGTGTCGATGGGGGTCGCAACGACTTACACTAGACACTCGGTTTTTGCTTGCACGTAACATTTTCATATGACTCAAACCTCTTCACGGTCGGCCAAAGACGCCATTCTGGATGACGCTGGCCGCATGGCGATTGTCAAACGACAGCGCTGGGAGGACATTGTTTTCCACGGTGTCACCAAATTTTTTGCGGCCACAGTATTGCTGGCACTCATGGGGATCATCGTGTCCCTTTTCGTCCGCGCATGGCCAGCCCTGGAGGGTTTTGGGTTTGGATTTTTCACCAAGGTTGAGTGGGACATCGTCAACGACGACTTCGGCGCGCTGATTGCCATTTACGGCACGGTTGCCAGCGCCGCAATCGCGCTGTTGATTGCGGTACCACTGAGCTTTGGTATTGCCTTGTTTTTGACAGAAACATGCCCGGTCTGGCTGCGCCGGCCATTGGGTATTTGCGTTGAGTTGCTTGCTGGCGTGCCCTCCATCATCTACGGCATGTTCGGCCTGTTCATTTTTGCGCCATTGTTTGCGGAATATGGGCAGCCCTTGCTGTCTGACACGTTTGGTGAAATCCCAGTTTTCGGGGTGTTGTTCTCTGGCGCGGAGATCGGCTTGGGGATTTTGACGGCGGGTCTGATCTTGGCCGTGATGATCTTGCCGTTTATCGCCTCCGTCATGCGCGATGTCTTTGCCATCGTGCCGCCGGTTCTCAAGGAGTCGGCTTATGGCATCGGCTGCACCACGTGGGAGGTGGTCACGCGCATCGTTCTGCCCTATACACGCGCAGGCGTGATTGGCGGGATCATGCTTGGGCTTGGGCGCGCTCTAGGGGAGACCATGGCGGTGACGTTTGTGATTGGTAATGCCCACAAACTCAGCCCATCGCTTTTCGGACTCGGTAACTCCATTGCTTCGACTTTGGCGAATGAGTTTGCCGAAGCGGACAGCGAGTTGCATGTGTCATCGCTCTTCGCGCTCGGCTTGGTGCTGTTTTTAATCACATTTGCGGTGCTATCTGCGGCTAAATTCATGCTGATGCGCATGGAGAAAGCGCAGGGGACAAAGACATGAGCGCAACGATGAATCACAACAGCAACGCGGATCAAATGCGCGCCACACTCAAAGACCCCTCTGGACTTTATGCCGGTCGTCTGCGCCGAAACCGGCTCGGACTCAGTCTATCGATGCTGGCAATGGCGCTCGGTTTGGTTGCACTCTTTTGGATATTGGGTGTCTTGCTGTACAAAGGCTTTGACGCCATCAGCTGGTCGATGTTTGTGGAGTCAACACCCGCTCCCGGGAGTCCGGGTGGCCTTGCAAATGCAATCTTAGGAAGCCTCTTGCTGGTTGCTGTGTCCGCCCTGGTCAGCACGCCCGTTGGCATCCTCGCCGGCATCTATCTTTCTGAGTATGGGGCGTCGACGCGATTCGGCGCAGTGACGCGCTTCGTCACCGACATCATGTTGTCCGCACCGAGTATCGTGATCGGGCTTTTTGTCTATGCGTTGGTGGTCGCGCCGATGGGCTATTTCTCAGGCTGGGCCGGTTCGGTGGCATTGGCGCTGATCGCGCTGCCCGTTGTCGTGAGGACCACTGAAAACATGTTGCGTTTGGTACCTGCGCCGTTGCGTGAGGCGGCCGCTGCATTGGGCGCGCCAAAGTGGCGCGTGTCGGTTTCGGTCGTGCTTCGGGCCTCCAGCAGCGGTGTTGTTACTGGCATTTTGCTGGCTGTTGCCCGCGTCAGTGGCGAGACGGCGCCATTGCTGTTCACGGCTCTGAGCAACCAATTCATGAGCACAGACATGGCACAGCCGATGGCAAGTTTGCCGGTCGTCATTTATCAGTTCGCCATGAGCCCCTATGAAGACTGGGTGTCTTTGGCTTGGGGTGGCGCGCTGTTGGTGACATTCGCGGTCTTGACCCTGAATGTGATCGCACGCGTTGTCTTCCGTGACAAGAGCAAGGCTTAAGGCTGGCGCAACAAATAGAACGTTGGAATCGAAAATATGTCTTTACTAAATCACGCATCTCCTGAAGTCAAAGCGCCGCAGACGCTTGCGCTGGAGGTCAAAAATTTGAACTTTTTCTACGGTAAGTTTCAAGGTCTGAAAGATATTTCCTTGGGTATCGCCGAGAAAAAAGTGACCGCCTTCATTGGCCCATCGGGATGTGGCAAGTCCACGTTGTTGCGGACGTTTAACCGCATGTACTCCCTCTACCCCGGTCAGCGTGCGGAGGGCGAGATCAATTTTTATGGGCAAAACATCCTGTCGCCCAAGCAGGACTTGAACCTGCTTCGATCACGCATCGGCATGGTGTTTCAGAAGCCAACACCTTTCCCAATGTCGATCTACGACAACATCGCCTTTGGTGTGCGCTTGTATGAAAAACTCTCAGCCAGCGAGATGGACGATCGTGTTGAATGGTCCCTGCGAAAAGCGGCCATTTGGGACGAGGTAAAGGACAAGCTGACGCAAAGCGGCCTGTCATTGTCAGGCGGTCAGCAGCAGCGTTTGTGTATCGCACGCAGCGTGGCGATCAAGCCGTCGGTGTTGCTGCTCGATGAGCCCACTTCTGCGCTTGATCCGATTTCGACGGCAAAAGTTGAGGAGTTGGTGCACGAACTCAAAGAAGATTACACGATTGCCATCGTCACCCACAACATGCAACAGGCGGCACGGGTATCGGATTTCACCGCTTACATGTATTTGGGTGAAATGATTGAGTTTGGTGACACGGAGCAACTGTTCTTCAAGCCGAAGCGCTCGGAGACGGAAGATTACATTACGGGAAGGTTTGGCTAATATGAGCGGAAAACACATTTCATCGCAGTTTGACTCCGAGTTGAACGCAATCTCCACCCGTGTGATGGAGATGGGCGGCGTCGTTGAGTTGCAGCTTCGTACGGCGATTTCAGCCTTGTCCGAAATGGACATGGATGCCGCCAATAACGTGATTGAGCTCGAGACCGAAGTGAATAACTTCGAACTCGAACTCGACCATGACATCTCATCCATCATCGGCCGACGTCAACCAACGGCGCGGGATCTTCGCCTGCTCATGGCGATGTCACGCACGACAGGTAATCTTGAGCGGGCGGGCGATGAGGTCACGAAAATGGCCCGCATGGTGCAGTCGATCATCCAAAGTGGTGAGGCCCGCTCATTACCCACTTCTGAGCTGCGATCAGCCAGCGAATTGGCCTCTGGCCTGTTGCGTAAATCACTGGATGCCATTGCACGTTTGGACATTCACATGGCTCTGAGCATCATCAAGGAGGACGACTTGATCGATCAAGAGTACAACGGCTTCCTGCGCAAACTCATGACCTACATCATGGAAGACCCGCGCACAATCTCGGCGTCACTGAATTTGTTGTTCTTGGCCAAGGCCATTGAACGTGTTGGCGATCATGCGAAAAACATTGCCGAGTCGACGATCTACGTCGTCAAGGGCGAGGACGTCAGACATTCATCGCTTGAGAGCGTTGAATCCCTGGTGAAGTAAGCAGAGGCGCTCGCAGTGCAAAAAAAACCGGTGGTTCTGGTCGTTGAGGACGAGCCATCGATCGCGGAGCTTATTGCGGTAAATCTGCGGCACAACGGCTTTGAGCCAATCGTTGCGCACGAGAGCGTCGCTGCGCAGCGCGTCATCGATTCGCAACTCCCCGACCTCGTTCTGCTCGATTGGATGCTGCCAGGACAGAGTGGGGAGAGCCTCACAAGGCGATGGCGTGCCACCGCAAAAACGCAGGCACTGCCGATCGTTTTGCTCACGGCAAGGGGCGATGAGGCTGACAAGGTCATGGGGCTGAACGCCGGTGCGGATGACTATGTGACGAAGCCCTTTTCAACGCAAGAGCTGATTGCACGCGTCAATGCAGTTCTCAGGCGACGCGCCCCCGCGCCGTTGTCCGACACGTTGACGCTCGGACCACTGTTTGTCGATCTCGGCGCGCACACCGCAACCCATAACCAAACTCATCTGAAACTCGGGCCAACGGAATTTAAGCTACTGGTCTACCTGATGCGGCACAGCAGCCGAGTCCACTCCAGAGCGCAATTATTGGATGGTGTGTGGGGCGCCGATATTGCGATCGAAGAGCGCACGGTCGATGTGCATATCAAGCGTCTTCGTGAGGCGCTTGGTGATGGTGGCAGTCTCATTGAAACGGTGCGTGGCGCGGGCTATCGCCTGTTAATTTCCAACTAAGCAGCGGTCCTTGGCGGGCCGAGTCAGGGCATAATCCCCGCATGATTATGCGATTCCTCGAACTGGCCGCTCTGAGTCTCGGTGGCTGGGCACTGGCCCGTTTAATTGGCCTCTCGGGCAGCGCGAGCGTCATCGGTCCATTGGTCGGCATTGCCATATGGGTCCTTTGGGACGGCGTCCGTGCGACCAAAGTCACGACGTGGTTGCAATCAAGACGATACAACCAACCGCCAAAATTATTTGGCGTTTGGGGTGATGTCATCGAGCGTTCTCGAAAGGCCTTTCGGCGTCTTCAGCGCCGTGCACAAGACCGCCAGCGACGCCTCGAAGAATTTTTATCAGCGATTCAGGCCTCGCCCAATGGCGTGATTCTGCTCGATGAGTTCGGTCGAATCGAGTGGTCGAATCAAGCGGCCAGCGATCACCTGGGCATCGATCCACGGCGTGATGTTCGTCAATATGTCCGTAATCTGGTTCGAAGCCCCGCCTTTGCCGCCTACGTGGCCAAGGGTGACTTCAGTGAAGCGGTTCTGATCGAAGGCCCGAACGCATCCCCCGACGCCTTGTCGGAGATCTCTATCCAGATGCACCCATATGGGGATGCGCGGCATCTGCTCTTATCTAACGACGTGACGGCGCTCAAGCGCGCGGAGTCCATGCGCCGTGACTTTGTGGCCAATGTCTCGCATGAAATCAGGACCCCATTGACTGTCATCCGGGGCTTTGTTGAAACGCTGCAGTCTCTCCAGCTCTCCGAGGTTGAACAGCGTCACTATCTTGAATTGATGGGACAACAGGCCGCCCGGATGGATACCCTTGTGGTTGACCTTCTGACGCTCTCAAAGCTCGAGGGCAGCCCACTTCCGAATGTGGGTGAGTGGCTGGATGCGGATGAGCTGTGTAGCCGTGTTGTCAGTGACGCGCGTGCGCTCTCGGCGGTGATGGGAGAGGGCGAACAAAATGTCACGATGACGCCGCTGCCGGGATACCGGATCTCCGGTCTTCGCTCCGAGCTACTGAGCGCGATGGGGAATTTGTTGAGTAATGCCGTTCGCTACACGCCCGTCGGCGGCGACATCCAGGCGGGGTGGCAATTAATGCCCGATGGTGGTTTGGCTTTTGTGGTGCGGGACACCGGCGGAGGTATCGCGCCGGAACACCTCCCACGTCTCACAGAGCGCTTCTATCGGGTTGACCGCAGCCGGTCGCGGGAGACCGGCGGGACAGGCCTGGGACTGGCCATTGTGAAGCACGTGGCGCAAAGGCATGGCGGGGAATTGCGCATTGAGAGCACCCTTGGCAAGGGGTCCGAATTCGTCATTCAACTGCCCGCCCGGCGTGTAAAAAGGTCCTAAAGGGGCTTTAAACGTTGGTAGACGTAAACGATCTGAGAACGGTTGTTCCACTGCCACAGGCGGGCCTGTAAGGCCCAGTTCGGCAAGTTGATCCTGTCGCCCAAATTTCCACTCGCGTCTGATGTGACCAAGAGCGCATCGCAATCGTTGCTCAGCTGCTCTGGGACAACCTTGACCGACAGATGGCTTTGCACGGCACTGAGTTGTGCCTGGGACAGGCCAATTGTGTTGACGCAAGCGGTTGGGGAGAGGGTTGCGCTGACCTCACGCGCGAGCGGCCCATAGCTCAAGCCGTGGTTGAGCAGTGGCAGCCATAGGGTCGTTAAGAGCAACCAGCACCAAGCGCTACCGCCGGCTGACAGCACCATGCCTTTCCAAATCGCCGGTTTAACTGAGCCCGTGCGCCACCGCACCAGCGCAATCCACATGCCGGTGACGATCAGTGCCAAGATCGTTGGAAGGGCGGAAAAAGACGCTTCGAAGCCCGGCGCCAAGCGCGCCACGTTGGCGGCAGGTTGGGCAGGGAATCCAGTGTGAATCGCCAACCAGATGATCCAAATGAGGACACCCGAGCCCGAAAAAAACAGCAGGGCAAACCAGTCAATCCAAGCGGTCACGCGGCGTTTCAGCGTGGGCAGTGCGAAGCTGGCCATAACGACCAACGGAGGCAGCGCCAACAACATGGTCCGGGTGGCGTCGGCAGCGATGACTGTGTGGACCAGCGCCACGGCGATGAACGAGAGTGGCACCGCAATGTGTGCCGTGAGCCATTGACGTCGCCATTGCCAAAGTGCCCAAAGCGCGAGTGGCATGGCAGGCCACGCAAACCAGAGCACCAACTTGAGCCACCGGTACCAACCCAGACGGGGGGCCAAACCGAGCTCGGTTGGGTAGCTCACGGGGAGGTTAAATGCCCACAGCGCCAAAGCGACCGCCGTGGTCAGCACCGCCCACCCCATCCCAAACGTCATGATGGCACGGCGACCGTCTGTCGAGATCGCATGCCAACGCCTGCTAACGAGGAGCGGTGTGGACAACGTCGCCAAGAGGGCAAAGGTCAGTGCCATGAAGGGCTGGCCACTCAAAAGTAGACCGGTCAGACCCAGCGCACCGAGCGCAACGGGCCGCAACAGGCTCGATACAACGGGCTTGGGGAAAGCTTCATATTCGGAGGCTTCACGCAAGCGAACAGTTTGCGCAGTCGTCTGCGCAAGTGCAGCCAGAATGAACCCCGTGAAGGCCACATTAAAAACGTCAACCGCCGTTTCGTGACCAATGTGTGCCAGCCCGAGGCAGGCGATAAAGATCAACAGTGCCGCATCGCCCATCGCTCTTGCGTAATCACGGCGATCTGCTTGACCACCAAAGGCGAAAACAACGGGCTGTGCCTTTGGCAAGTGGGCGAGATGGTAGACGGCATACCAGACACTGGCGATGGCAGCGGCCAGCATCAGTGCGAAAGGAATGCGCACAACGAACTCTGGGTCTAAAGCGCCGAATACTTTGATGAATAAGGCGCCCACCCAATATGGCAATAAACCTGCGATGTCTGGCTCAAGGCCCAAGAAACGCGGTGACAACCATTCGCTGCTGCCATTTGCCAAGCCTGACATGAGCCCGAACGCGGCGGCATCAGCTTCCTTCCAGGGCTCACGACCGATATACCCCGGTAACACGTAGAGCAGCGACAACAAAATCAGTGCCCAACGCGGCAACCGACGCACGGCTGCTTGGGTCACGAGGGCAGGGGACGGGGGATTCACGAGCGGGCGATCAAAGGATGTCGATTCGGGGCCAGAAAGCAAAACAGCCGAACCAATTGTGCATCGGTTCGGCTGTTACGCGAGGGACGCCAATTACTTGGTCGTGCGATTCGCGTAACGGTTACGGAAGCGCTCAACGCGGCCGCCCATGTTGTCGACGCTCTTCTGCGTACCCGTGTAGAAGGGGTGTGACTCGCTTGAAGTCTCGAGCTTGAACAAAGGCATTTCACGGCCGTCGTCTAATTTGATCATTTCTTTTGTGGGCGCGCATGAACGCGTCACAAATTGGAAGTTGTTGGACTGGTCCAAAAAGCAAACTTCGCGGTAGTTGGGGTGAATGCCTTCTTTCATGGCGTTTCTCTTTTCTATAGGTCAGGTGCGGCAGCCTTGATCGTGCGGAATTGCCGAATCACACTTTTCGCAAAATTAAAAAGTTCAGCCTGCGATTATCACATGAAACAGGCTGTTTTGAGCCGTTTTAGCCCCCCCGACGCATCATGTCGAAGAATTCTGAGTTGTTTTTGGTCTGTTTCATGCTCTTGAGCACCATCTCCATGGCCTCAATTTCGTCCATGTTGTACATGAACTGGCGCAAAATCCGCGTCTTTTGGAGGATTTCAGGCTGGAGGAGCATCTCCTCGCGGCGTGTTCCGCTGCGGTTGAGTTGGATGGACGGAAAGACGCGCTTCTCGTACAAACGGCGATCCAGGTGGATTTCCGAGTTACCGGTTCCTTTGAACTCCTCGAAGATCACCTCGTCCATGCGACTTCCGGTATCGACCAAGGCGGTTGCGATGATGGTCAGTGAGCCACCTTCTTCAACGTTGCGCGCAGCGCCGAAGAATCGTTTGGGACGCTGCAGCGCATTGGCGTCGACGCCGCCGGTCAAGACCTTGCCAGACGATGGCAAGACGTTGTTGTAGGCGCGGGCAAGCCGTGTGATGGAGTCAAGAAGGATCACAACGTCTTTTTTCAGCTCAACCAGTCGCTTCGCGCGTTCAATCACCATTTCGGCAACGTGAACGTGGCGCGCTGCTGGCTCGTCAAACGTTGAGGCAATGACCTCGCCATCAACGGTCCGCTGCATTTCAGTGACTTCCTCGGGGCGCTCGTCCACTAACAAAACGATGAGTTCCACATCGGGGTTGTTCGACGTGATGGCGTGCGCGATGTGTTGCATCATGACGGTCTTGCCGCTCTTTGGCGGCGCAACGATCAGCGCACGCTGGCCCTTACCGATCGGCGCAATGATGTCGATCACGCGACCGGTGATGTTTTCCTCTGACTTGGTCTCACGCTCAAGACGCATTTGCTCCTTCGGGAACAAGGGCGTCAGGTTTTCGAACATGATTTTGTGCTTGTTATCTTCCGGCGGCAGGCCGTTGATCTTATCCAGCTTGGTCAACGCAAAATAACGCTCACCGTCTTTGGGTGTGCGCACCTCGCCCTCGATCATGTCGCCCGTATGCAGATTGAAGCGTCGGATCTGACTGGGGGAGATGTAGATGTCGTCGGTGCTCGCTGTGTAACTGGTGTCTGGGGCGCGCAGAAAACCAAAACCGTCGGGTAACACCTCGAGGACGCCGTCGGCAAACACCTGCTCGCCGCCACGGGCACGCTTCTTGATGATCGCGAACATGAGCTCCTGCTTGCGCATGCGCCCTGTGTTTTCGATCTCAAGTGCCTCGGCTTGTTTAAGGACCTCGGAAATGTGGAGGGCTTTTAACTCGGATAAATGCATAGGTGGTTGTGTGACCCTTGGGTCTGCTCGGATGTGTGCGACGCCTGAAAACGCCGGTTGTGGAGTGGGGTGGCTACAGGCCGCGGGTTAGCCTGCGCGTCAACGGTTGAAACCGTTTCGAGTTACCGCGTCAGGACTGTTGTTGGTCGGACGCTGTAACGGGTTTGACTATACCAGCGCAACGCCCCTAAAAGAGCTTGTCGAAAGAAAGAAAAAAAAATAACTGAGCGCGCACCCGCCGAAACGGGTGCGGGTTGCCATCAAGCCAGTTGGCTGTTCACAAACTCTTCAAGTTGGGCCTTGCTCAGGGCGCCGACCTTGGTGGCAGCCAAGGCGCCGTCCTTGAAAACCATCAGCGTGGGAATGCCTCGGATACCAAATTGGGCGGGAATGTTGCGGTTTTCGTCAACGTTCACCTTGGCGACGCTCAACTTGCCCTGAAAGCTCTGGGCCACTTCGTCAAGGATGGGGGCGATCATTTTGCAGGGGCCGCACCACTCCGCCCAAAAATCCACCAGCACGGGTGTGCTGGACTTCAGGACGTCTTGGTCGAAAGATGCATCAGATACGTGCTTAATCAGGTCGCTTGCCATGTTGCTGGTCCTCTAAATTTAGTTGCGTAGGCTGTGTTAAAACTGGTTGCAATTGTGACAGAAACTCTATTGGCTAGCAGCCAACTCCCAATACAACCGTGACATCACCTGACGCCGACCCGACAAATATTGCTGTACCTCGCAGCGAATGGCAATGGGCGCCCGTTTTGGCCGAACTGAACGGTTGGCTGCAAACCCACCGACTGCACCCGGCCGAGGTCGTCGTTTTGGTGCCCTTCGCGCAGATGATGGCGCAGGCAAGGGAGGCTTGGGGGCAGGCTTTCCCCGACAGTTTTGTCCCCGCATTCGAAACCACCCTGAACTGGGCCCAGAGTCAACCCCCGTCCGCCAGCAGTCCAGATGATTTAACGCTGGATGTTGCGCACGACAGCATCGTTGCGGCTGCTTTGCTGGAGAGCGTCAAGATACGTGGTCTCGATGCGCAGTGGCGCGCGACACTCGCGCCGCAGCTCGTACAGACCGCTCATGGGCTAGCTCCCCTTGTTGCCGCCTTGCCGCCCCACCAGCGGGCAGCGTGGTTGGCCCAACAAATGGCAGCGCTCGATCTCGGAAGTCGAGACGGCTTTCAGCGCTGGGAGTCACTCGTTGGCGCGCTGGCGCTGACGTGGGCGTCAGGGTCTCAATACCCGACGGATGTGCTGTGGGCGGTGCCGATGCAGCAACGCGTCAAGGCCCTCGTTTCTTTGCCAGGCCTCGCCGCAGATCGGCTCACGGCGAACCTGCTCGATCATTGGCCGCTCGCGCATCAGCTTGCGCCATTGAGCCTTTTGGCGCCGGAGGCGCCGCAGCAAAGCGCGCCGATTTCGGTCACAACGACCGACACCGCACAAGACGAGGCGCAGGCCGCCGCCGCGTGCATCATCCGCCACTTGAGCGAGGGCCGTGTACCCGTGGGGATCGTGGCGCAAGACCGGCTGCTGACAAAGCGCATCCACGCACACTTGCAGCGTGCTGGCGTTGATTGGCGCGACGAGACGGGTTGGCGACTCTCCACAACCCGTGTTGCCGCTTGGGCGATGCGATGGCTTGAGGCTTGCGCGCCCGATGCCGATACCGACACGCTGCTTGATTTCGTAAAAATGTGTCCGTGTTGGACCACGGCTGAGATCGACGCCTTTGAGGCAGCGCTGCGTGCCGAGCGCTTGCGTCTCGTCAAATGGGCGTTGGCGAACCCCAAGGTCCCAACACCGGGTGGCTTGGCTGAGATACTCGCGCTGGGGCAATCAACTCAGTCGTTTGATGCGTGGCGCAATGCGCTTTTGGGGCTCCTGACCACGACCGAGATGTGGGTCACCGGTGAATGCCCGGAAGATTTAGCGCAGCTTTTGAACCTCTTGAGAGCGGATGTGGCATCCGCCCGCGGTGCCGCTGACGTCTCGCTTGGGCAATGGTTGGTTGCGCGGCCAGACGACTGGCAACGGCTATCGAGGGCGCGTTTCGCGACCTGGCTGCGAGGTGCACTCGAGGCCCACAGCTACAAACCGAGTTACGTCGGTCGGGTTGAAGTTGTGGCGTTGCCGATGGCACAGCTCTACGGTCGTTCGCTTGGCGCGGTGGTCCTGACGGGTTGCGATGCCGCCCATCTGCCCGCTTACGTCGCAGAAGAATCCATTTGGACACCCGAGCAACGGATCCTTTTAGGTCTCGATTCCTCCGACATCAGCACGCAGAAGGCATACGACGCGTGGTGTGTGGCGTTGCAATTCCCAACGGTTGATGTTTTTTGGCGGCAAACGGACGGCGACCAAGTCATGCAACCCGCACCCTGGTTGACCTTGCTCATGGCGGGGCAGGCAGCGGAGGGCTTGGCAACGCAGTGGATGCGTCCCCGTGCGGTGCAGCAGTCCCAAGATGCGCGCGTGGTAGAAACCGTTACCGCAAGCGCGACCGAGGCGCCCGCTGCCCATATGGCGGCGGTGTTGCCCAACCAGGTATCGGCGAGTGCCTATCAGGCCCTGAGGGATTGTCCGTACCGCTTTTTCGCGCAATATGCACTGCGCCTTCGCGACGTTGAGGAATTGGCTCAGCCCCCTGCAGCAAGGGAATTTGGCAACTGGATTCACGGCGCTCTTGAACGCTTCCATGCCAGCGACAGAACCGCGTCCAGCGACGCCTCAGCGTCAGAGCGACAGCGCCTCCTTGACGCTTGCGCCCAAGAGGCACTGCCAGCGGCCCTGCGCGAGGATCCTGATTTCCTGCCTTACATCGCTTTATGGACGACCCTTCGCGATGGCTACTTGGATTGGCTGATGGCACATGAGGCGAGCGGTTTTCAGATTGCCGCGACAGAGGTTGCGCTCACGCGCTCAATTACTGGCATCGCGGCGGTCAAAATGATCGGCACTGTCGATCGAATCGACGTGCGACAGACCGCAGAAGATGGTCTGACTTACGTGATGATTGACTACAAAACTGAACGATTGGATAAGACCAAAGCGCGGGTTACCGATCCTACCGAGGATACGCAACTGGCCTTTTACATCGCACTCAATGAACCTCAGCGCGTGACCGACAACGCATCGTTAGATGCTTTCTACCTGAACCTCAACAGCCGCAATGACAGCGGGGGAGCGTTGGCGCAAGCGGTACGAGCCAAAGACCCAGACACAGCGAGTGACAGACTCATCACCGGACTCCAGCTCGACTGGGACCGATTGAAAGACAATCATCCCGTGCGGGCGATCGGCGAGGGTGATATCTGTACCCATTGCGCCGCGCGTGGCCTGTGCCGGAAAGCCTTTTGGGATCTATGAGCGCCACCGCCAACACCCCTGCAGCGCAGTACAGTCAAAATGGCCAGCCCTGCAGCGCACCACACTTTTATGCGGTTGCCTGTAACCCGCATCAACCCGTTGTCGTTGAGGCGTGTGCTGGCGCCGGTAAAACTTGGCTTTTGGTGAGCCGTATCGCCCGTGCGTTGCTGATGGGCACGCCGCCTCATGAAATTTTGGCCATCACATTCACCAAAAAAGCCAGCGCCGAAATGGCACAGCGGCTGACCCAGTTGTTAAGCTCTTGGCGCCAATTGGACGATGCGGCATTGGCTGCGGAGCTTGTGGCGCGAGGCCTATCCGTGTCTGACAGCCAGCGTTCTGAAACCCTGGAAAGAGCGCGCCAACTATACGGTGTCTCGCTATCTGGGCGTGGCGTGCAGATTCGGACTTTCCACGGCTGGTTTGCGTCCTTGCTCCGCATGGCGCCGATGTCATTGCTGCAATCCTTGGCATTGCCCTCGCCGTATGAATTGCTAGAGGACGACGCCGAGGCGATTGCACACGTTTGGCCCCGCTTCTATGCGCAGGTCAAAAGCGATCCCGATCTGTACAAGGATTTCGAAGCGGCAATGGCCGATTGCGGACGTCATAACCTCGTCGAAGCCTTGTCGTTTTCCTTGAGTAAGCGCATTGAATTCGAACTTGCGGATTCGCAAGCCCACGCCAACGGACATGGCCTTGAAGAGGCCGTTGCCGATTTTCGGATCGTGTTTCCGGCATTCGCGAACTGCGCAGATCTGGCGAATCCTTTCAACGACACACCGCTATTTAAGGGTTGTATCCAAGCGGCGGCCTCGGCACTGGGCGCGATGACACGCAACAAGGCCGCAACGAAAGCGGCTGCGCGCCTGGGTCCTGCCATCGAAGCGAACGATCTGAACACGATCCAAGATGTGTTTTTGACGAAAAAGGGAACCCCACGGGTCACCGGCTTGGCGGCCGATGACCCCGCTGTTGTCCGTGCGGCACAAGACTGGTTGATCGATTGGTGCGGCGCCAAGCACCAGCAGGCTTGCGCCTTGCACCAGCGACGGATGGTTCGCCTGTCGCGTGTCTTATTGGATTGCTTCAAAGCGTTTAAACGTCAACGCGGCTGGGTCGACATGAACGACATCGAGTCTGCTGCGACGCAGCTGTTGGCGGATTCAGCCCTGTCAGCATGGGTTCAACAACGTCTCGACGCTCAGATACGCCATTTGTTGATCGATGAATTTCAAGACACCAACCCGATGCAGTGGCGTGCCTTGCGCGCGTGGCTAGAGGGCTATGCGGGCGCCGGTGGTGGTGGTGGCGAGGCACCGTCGGTATTTATAGTGGGTGACCCCAAACAATCGATCTACCGTTTCCGACGCGCAGAGCCCCGGGTTTTCCGAGCAGCAACCGACTTCCTGAGGGATGCCTTGGGTGCGACCGTCTTGGCCTGTGATCACACGCGTCGCAATAGCCAAAGCATCATTGACACGCTAAACAGCGTGATGTCCGCCACTGAGTCTAATGATCCAGATGCCCCAGTCTTTCGGCGGCACAGCACGCAACGCGATGCCGCTGGACGTTTCTTAACACTGCCAATGGTTGACCGTGAGACCGAGGACTCGACTGATCCCGACGAGGGAGGGGAGGCGGTCACGGCAGTATGGCGAGACTCATTAGACACGCCGAAGCTTGAAAAGCAGGAGCGCCAAGCGGTATCAGAGGCTAAACAGGCGGCGCAATGGATCAAATCGCAGCTTGACGCGGGTGCGCTTGTGCCTGCGGACGTCATGGTCATCGCGCGCACGAATGCCCGACTGGGGGTGATGCAGCGCGCATTGGCCGCTGTGGGGGTGCCATGTGCACAGCCTGAAAAATCCAGCCTCATCGAAAGCCAAGCCGTTGCTGACGTCATTGCACTGCTCGATGCCCTGGTTTCTCCTGGTCACGACCTCTCAATGGCACAGGCGATTCGATCGCCTTTGTTCAATGGGACCGACGCGGATCTCGTTGCGATTGCTGAACACATCCTGAAAACAGGTGACAAGGCAAGTGGCGCATGGCTGCGCGCGCTCGATGAACTCGCTGGGCTCGAGATAGGCGACATCCCCATGCGACCGATACAGTCGCGCGCCAAAGAGTGGATGGCTTCGGTGGCGCGGATGCGCGTATTCCTGCGTACGCAGAGTTTGCACGAGGCCTTGGTGTCGATATACCAAGAGCGTCGGGTCTTTGCGGCTTACGCTGCGGCTGTCCCCGACACCATGCGGGCCGCGACCTTGGCACAGCTGGCGGCGTTGCTGGACGAGTCATTGATGGTGAACCAAGGTCGCTTTCTGACGCCGTATCAATTTATTCGAGCAATCAAAGCCGGCACGCGGCGGCACGCGTGGCCAACGCCGCCCGAGGTGGTTCGCTTGCTCACCGTGCACGGTGCCAAAGGGTTAGAGGCGAAAGTCGTGGTGTTGCTCGACACGCATGCCCCTCCTCAGCGCGCGCAATCCATGACTGTGTTGGTCGACTGGCCTGCGACCGATTTGGCACCTCGACGGTTTGTTTTTGTTGCCAAAGAGACCGCGCCGCCCCGATGCACGCGCGACCTGCTCGGACGCGATCAACAGGCTCGCGGAACCGAAGAGAACAACGCGCTGTATGTCGCGATGACCCGCGCTGAGGATTGTTTGGTTTTGTCCGCCCATCAGCCCCGCAGCAAGGATCACGAAAGCTGGTTCACCCGCCTGTCGCCGTACGCCGAGTGCGTCGGGCCCGTTGAATCATGGGGCGTTGATCCAGCCACCGAGGCAGCGGCGGATACACCCACGGGCGCGGCGATTGACTTATTGGCGCTGCCTGCATGGAGGGGGCGGCAAAACCCGCCCCAACCGGCGGCGATTGACGACACAGCGACCCGTTTAGGACAAGCTCTACACAGCTTGCTGGCAAGCTGTTTTGCGGCCGACACCCGTCCCAACTGGACCGTCGAGCACCTGCTAGCCGTGCGACGCCAATGGCAGCTGACCCCCGAGCAAATGGCGCATGTGGTGTCGCAGGCAACCGCCGTGCGCGACGGCGAGGGCGCGTGGCTTTGGTCGAGTGAGGCTGTGGCCTTTGAGGCCAACGAGGTCGCCCTGTTTGAAAGCGGCGAGTTGTTGCGGCTGGACCGATTGGTGAAAACCAAGAGCGGTGAATGGTGGGTGGTTGACTTTAAATCAACAGCAAACCCCGAGGCAGACCCCGCGTTGTGTGCGCAGTTGGGCCGCTACGGTAACGCCGTTAAAAAACTCGTGGGTGCGCCCGACGTCAAACTGGCTTTCTTGACGCCTAAGGGACGCCTGGTGCCCTTGGATGCGCAGGACAATTAAACCTTTTCAAGGAGTAAATGGCCCATGTCCGCCGTTGCCAAACCACTTCATATCACGGTCGTATCCGATGTCGTTTGCCCTTGGTGCTACATCGGCAAGCGACACCTTGAGACCGCGTTAGCGGGGTTTGCCGCGGCACATCCTGACGCACCAACACCTGACATTGAGTGGTCGGCCTTCCAGCTCAACCCAACGATGCCGCAGTCAGGTATGGATCGCCGGACCTATGTTGCCAACAAGTTCGGCGACAACGAGACGGCCATCATGGCGCGCATGGCATTGGCAGGCAAAAATGCAGGTATCGATTTCAACTTTGATGCCATCCAACGACAGCCAAACACCCTCGGACTGCACGCTGTGATCGCCGCTGCGGATACCCAAGGTCAGCAAACAGCGGTCGTTGAGCGTCTTTTTCAAGCCAACTTTCTTGAAGGTGTTGATTTGACGGACGCCCCTGCTATCATTTCCTTGCTGACCCCGCTTGGCTTAAGGCCCGAGGTCATCGCTGATTGCCTTGATCCGCAGGGGGCGGCGCAAGCCAATGTGGCATCGATCGATGCCCATTGGCGCTCGTTGCAGGTTCAAGGTGTCCCGCTGTTTGTGTTCGATCGCCAATGGGCGGTATCCGGTGCACAACCACCCGAGGCATTGATTGACGCGATGACCCACGCCATGAGCCAGCGAGCAGCAAGCTGATTTTTACAACCAACGGAGACCCAAATGATTCCACGTTTCGCGAAAATTTTAATGGCGGCTGTTTTTGCAGTAGTCGCTGCTGGCTGCAGCATGACCAACCCCTTGGCCAGCAAAGACCAGGTGGTGTTTCAGGTGAGTGCAGACGACGCCAAAACATGGAATCTAGCCCTGAACAATGCGAAAAATGTGCAGTCTGCCAAAGGCACTGCCGCTGAGATTGAAATCGTGGTTTACGGCCCTGGTATCGGCATGTTGAAAGGCGATTCAGTTGTTGCCAACCGCGTGTCTGAAGCGGTCAAGAGCGGCGTGAAGGTTGTAGCCTGCCAAAACACCATGCGTGGTCAGAAGCTCACACCGGCCGACATGAATGCCGACATCAGCTACGTACCCGCCGGCGTGATTGAGCTGATGGCCAAGCAACAGCAGGGTTGGACCTACATCCGTCCCTGAACGATCCGGCCATGCACGCCACCTTCGCGAGTTTTGAGGCCGCAGCCAAACAGAAAGGCTTCGAAGAGGTTCTGACGAAAGACTGGGCGCCCTCGCTCAGTCTCGATGTTCACAGTCACCCCTTCGACGTCGAGGCACAGGTTATCTCGGGTGATATGACACTGGTTGTCGAAGGCTACCCGACCCACTTGAGCGCGGGGCAATCTTTTCAGTTAGCGGCCAATGTGCCCCACAGTGAGGTCTACGGTGCGGGCGGCGCAACGGTTTGGATCGCGCGTCGCCACCCGAAGACGCCCTGATTAACGCGCACGCTCACCAGTTGGGCGTGCGCTTTTCTATGAATGCTTGAACACCCTCAAGCGCGCTGTCGTCCATCATGTTGCAAGCCATCGTGTTGGCCGCGTCATCGTAGGCAGCGGCCATTGACGTCTCCAATTGACGGTAGAAGAGGGCTTTACCCATTTGCAAGGCCACGCGGGGTTTTTGCAGTATTTCCGCGATCAGTTTCTCGATTTCTGCATCCAGCGCATCCGGTGGCACTGCACGGTTAACCAGTCCCTTCACCACCGCTTGTTCTGCGCTGATAAACGCCCCCGTTGCCAACATCTCGAATGCCGCCTTGCGCCCCAGGTTTCGGGTGAGGGCGACGCTCGGGGTGGCACAAAACAAACCCAGATTGACACCGCTGACGGCAAACCGCGCGTCTGTCGATGCAACCGCCAAATCGCACTGCGCGACCAACTGACAGCCGGCAGCAGTGGCCAGGCCGTGCACCTTTGCGATGACGGGTACCGGCAAGGACTGCAGCCCCATCATGACGCGACTGCACCGGTTAAACAGATCTTTGTAGTACGCGTCGGACGGTTGAGCACGCATTTCTTTTAAGTCGTGTCCAGCACAAAAAGCTTTTCCGGCCCCTGCGATCACGACCGCCCGCAAAGCGGCATTGCCGCCGAGCGCTTGAATCGCCTCGCTCAGCGCGTCCAACAGGCCTTCGCTCATGGCGTTAAAGGCGTCAGGTCTGTTGAGGGTGATGGCGGCAACCCCGCGCGCGTCGATGGATTGGATCAGTAAGGGTTCGTGTGACATCTGTGGCGCTTTCAAATTTTTGCGCGCTCGCGCAGTTGGAACTTCTGAATTTTTCCGGTTGATGTTTTGGGGATGTCCTCAAAACGAATGTCCTTGGGCACTTTGTAGCCAGCCAATTTGGCCCGGCAGTGCGCAATCAGGGCGTCTGCGTCGGTTTGCGCGTTGGCACGTAACTCAACGTAAGCAACTGGCGTCTCTCCCCACTTTGGATCTGGCTTGGCCACAACGGCGCAGGCCATTACATCTGGGTGGCTGTAGAGCGCATCCTCAACCTCAATCGAACTGATGTTTTCTCCGCCTGAAATGATGATGTCTTTGCTTCTGTCCTTGATTTTGACGTAACGATCTGGCTCCATCACCGCCAAATCACCCGTATGGAACCAGCCGCCTTTGAAAGCCGCTTGCGTCGCCGCTGCGTTCTTGAGGTACCCCTTCATCACGATGTTGCCCCGAAACATGATTTCCCCCATCGTCTCGCCATCGGCTGGGCAGGGCGAGAGCGACTCGGGATGCATGACCGTCATGCCCTCCTGTAGTACGTAGCGAACCCCTTGCCGCCCGTTTAGGCGCACCTGCTCAGCGAGAGGCTCAGACGCCCAAGATGGTCGCTTGGTCGCGACACAAGCGGGACCGTAAACCTCCGTCAAGCCGTAGACATGGGTGATGTCGAATCCAATGTTTGCCATACCCTCGATCATTGCCGCCGGTGGCGCCGCGCCCGCAACCATCCCGCGAACGCACCAATCAATGCCGGCGCGCCATGCCTCGGGTGCGTTGTAGATCTGGCCGTGAACGATGGGTGCGGCGCAATAGTGATCCACTTTGTGAGCGCGGATCTCGCGCAAGATCGTCTCACCCTCAACGCGTCGCAGGCACACGTGCGTGCCGGCTTGCATGGCGACCGTCCAGGGGAAACACCACCCGTTGCAATGGAACATGGGCAAGGTCCAGAGGTAACGGGGAAAGTGCGGCATGTGCCATGTCGTTACATTGCTCACGGCATTCAGGTAGGCGCCGCGGTGGTGGGTCACCACGCCCTTGGGGTCACCCGTGGTGCCGCTTGTGTAACTGACTGCGATGGCATCCCATTCATCCTGCGGCCCATGCAAAACGCTCAGTGGCGCGTGGGCAGCCAACCATGACTCGTATTCAAGCCCTTCAATGGGCATCCCTGGGCCGTGATACTGGGAATCCTGCACATTAATGACGACGACCTCGCGGCCATGATGCGCGGCCAATAGGCGAACCGCTTCGGCCGCAGTCACTGAGAACTCGGTGTCCGTGATGAGCACCTTCGCTTCGCAGTGGTTCATCTGCCATGCCAACAGAGTGGCATCCAAACGGGTGTTGAGCGTATTCAGAACCGCATTCAGCGCGGGTACGGCGTAGTGCGCCTCGATCATTTCAGGTGTGTTGGGCAACAGCACGCTGACCGTATCACCGCGGTCGATCCCCAGGCTTTTTAGCGCGGCGGCCAGCCGGGCCGACCGATCGCGAGTTTCCCGCCAGGTGTACCGTCGCGTGCCGTGGACAACGGCAAGCAAGTCACCAAACACCTCGGCCGTGCGCTCGACAAAACTCACCGGGGAGAGCGCAACAAAGTTCGCGGGATTGGCGTCTAAATTTTGCTCATAAATGTTAGCCATGCGTGTCTCAATCGATGTTGGCGGCGTTTAGGGCCTGATCAATGTCCCAAAGAATATCGTCGATGTGCTCGAGGCCGACCGAAATTCGGATCATGTCAGGGTGGACGCCCGCCGATATTTGTTGGGTTTCGTCAAGTTGACGGTGCGTGGTACTGGCAGGATGGCTGATGAGCGTCCGGGTGTCACCGATGTTGACCAAGTGGCTCATCATTTGTGCCCCTTCAATGAATTTGACGCCAGCCGCAAGCCCGCCCTTCACACCGAAGGCGAGCAGCCCGGATGCCCCTGACATTTGACGTTTCATCAGTTCATGCTGCGGATGCGAGGCGAGGCCAGGGTAGTTGACCCAAGCCACTCGGGGGTCATCCTGAAGGTATTCGGCAACAGCCATGGCGTTGGCGTTGTGTTGTGCCATGCGCAGCGGTAAGGTCTCGACACCTTGCAAAATCTGCCAGGCGCTGGTCGGGCTGAGAGCGGCACCAAATACCCGCAAGGATTCCATGCGGCACCGCATCGTGAAGCCGAAGTCACCGAAGGTCTCATAGAACTTCACACCGTGGTAACCCGGCGACGGCTCTGTCATGCCGGGAAATTTACCGTTATCCCAAGGAAAGCGGCCACTCTCAATGACAAGGCCACCGAGCGTTGTTCCATGCCCAGCGAGGTACTTTGTGGCGGAGTGAACGACGATATCCGCGCCATGTCGGATGGGATTACACAGGAAAGGGGAGGGAACCGTGTTGTCGATGATGAGCGGAATACCATGTGCATGCGCCACCTCGGCCACTGCGGCGATGTCAAGCACCACCAAGCTTGGATTGCCCAGGCTCTCAGCGTAAATCGCGCGGGTGTTTGGCCGTATCGCGGCGGCGAAAGCGCTGGGGTCAGTGGCGTCAACGAAGGTTGTATCAATGCCAAATTTTTGAAGGCTAACAGCGAGCATCGTGACAGAGCCGCCGTAAAGCGCACCCGCAGCGACGATGTGGTCGCCTTGCTGAGCGATGGTCATCAGCGCCATGGCTTCAGCAGACATCCCAGAGGCACTTGCGACGCCAGCGCGCCCGCCCTCAAGGGCTGCGACGCGCTCCTCCAAAACAGCGACGGTTGGGTTACTTAGGCGTGAATAAACGTTGCCGAAGGTTTGGAGATTAAAAAGTGAGGCCGCATGATCAGCGCTGTCAAAAACAAAACTGGTGGTTTGGTAAATGGGCAACGCCCGTGCGCCCGTCGCGCTGTCTGGAATTTGGCCAGCATGTATGGCAACAGTGGCGGGTTTGAATTGATGGTCACTCATAACGGCTAGTGGGTTCCTTGCGCGCGTTTGGCAGAAATGATCCCGGTGTTAACACCGACCCAATTCAAGCCGCCAAACAGTCTGGCGTGTTCAATTTTGACGCAACGATCCTGAACAGCGTCTCGCTGGTGACGTTGGAACAAAGCGGCGGCGTCGGCATTGGTCACGCCCAACTGCTGCCAGAGCGACCGGGCCCCAATTGCCAGGGCCTCCTCGGCAATCGGCATGACATCCGCAGTCCGTCGGAAGACGTCGACCATGTCGATCGCAAAAGGAATGTCTGAGAGGGTGCCATAGCAGGTCTCCCCCAATATGCCACTGGCGTCGCCCGCATATCGGGGGTTGACGGGGACGATCCGGTAGCCATGGCTTTGCATGTATTTCGCCGCAAAGTAACTGGGTCGGTTCCAGTCCGCCGAGAGGCCAACGACGGCGATCGTGCGGTGCTGGGTCAAAATTCGACGCAAGAGGGCGACGTCAGTGTTCATGGCTTGTCTCGGTGCTCGTTTTATCGTCTTGCGCACACATTGCACGCGCATCTGGTCATTTTAGGGAGGGTGATGGCTTTAAAATACCAGCTTACCAGCCTGCCGAGGCCCGGTGCAACCTGCTACCTCTATGTCCCATCAAAAGATTCTCATTTTGGACTTCGGTTCACAAGTTACGCAATTGATCGCTCGTCGCGTCCGTGAGGCGCACGTGTACTGCGAGGTACACCCCTGCGACGTGTCCAGTGACTGGGTGCGTGCATTCGCAGCGGATGGTCTTTTGAAGGGTGTCATCCTTTCCGGCAGTCACGCCAGCGTCTACGAAGAGACCACTGACCGCGCACCAGACGCCGTGTTTGAGCTTGGCATCCCTGTTCTGGGTATCTGCTACGGTATGCAAACCATGGCGCAGCAACTCGGCGGCAAGGTCGCCGGGGGCCAAACCCGCGAATTCGGCTACGCCGAGGTGCGCGCACACGGTCACACCCAACTCCTGAGCGACTTGGCCGACTTCACAACAGCCGAAGGCCATGGGATGCTCAAGGTCTGGATGAGCCACGGCGACAAGGTGGTGGAAATGCCACCTGGCTTCAGCGTCATGGCATCGACCCCAAGTTGCCCCATTGCTGGCATGGCGGACGAGTCAAGGGGCTATTACGCGTTGCAATTTCACCCAGAGGTCACCCACACGGTCAAGGGTGCCGCCATGTTGCAACGATTTGTTCTCGACATCTGTCAAACGTCGCCCGACTGGATCATGGGCGACTACGTCAGCGAGGCTGTCGCTCGGATCCGCGAGCAAGTGGGCGACCAAGAGGTCATCTTGGGATTATCTGGCGGCGTTGATTCGTCGGTCGCAGCCGCACTGATCCACCGCGCCATCGGCGACCAGCTCACTTGCGTTTTCGTAGACCACGGCCTGTTGCGCTTAAACGAAGGCGACATGGTGATGGACATGTTCGCCGGCAAGCTGAGCGCACGGGTCATACGGGTTGATGCTGCCGATCTCTTTTTGGGCAAGCTCGCAGGCGTCAATGACCCGGAGCAAAAGCGCAAGATCATCGGTGGCTTGTTTGTCGATGTCTTTAAAGCCGAGGCGGCAAAATTAAAAGCGGGCGATGGTGGGCACAAAGGTGCCACCTTCTTAGCCCAAGGTACCATTTATCCGGACGTGATTGAGAGTGGCGGCGCCAAAAGCAAGAAGGCGGTCACGATCAAAAGTCACCACAACGTGGGCGGCCTCCCTGAACAACTCGGCTTGCAGCTCTTGGAACCGCTTCGCGACCTGTTCAAAGACGAGGTTCGCGAATTGGGCGTTGCCCTTGGCTTGCCCCACGAAATGGTCTACCGTCACCCATTCCCAGGGCCCGGTTTGGGCGTGCGGATTCTCGGTGAAGTCCGGAAAGAATACGCGGACCTGTTGCGCCAGGCCGATGCCATTTTCATCGAAGAGTTGCGTAACTTCAAAGATGACGCGACCGGAAAAACTTGGTATGAATTAACCAGTCAGGCGTTCACCGTTTTCTTACCTGTCAAGAGCGTGGGTGTGATGGGCGATGGTCGGACCTATGAATACGTCGTTGCGCTGCGCGCTGTCCAGACCAACGACTTCATGACCGCCGATTGGGCAGAGTTACCGTACGCCTTGTTGAAGAAGACGTCGGGCCGCATCATCAATGAGGTCCGCGGTATCAATCGGGTCACTTACGACGTGTCGAGCAAGCCGCCAGCAACGATTGAGTGGGAATAACCACATATCAGGCCCGTCGTCGCAGCCATGACCCCTACTTTCAAGGCGGCACTTTGGATGCTGGGCGCCATTGCGTCGTTTTCATCAATGGCGGTGGCTGGGCGGGTCGTTAGCAACGAGCTGGACACGTTCGAGATCATGACCTACCGCAGCTTGGTGGGCATCGTTGTTTTGTGGTCGCTGTTGACGCTGACCGGTCAGTGGCAGGGGGTCTCTCGGCGCTCTCTGGGGTGGCATGCGGCTCGGAACGCGGCGCACTTTACAGGTCAGAATCTTTGGTTTTATGCGGTAACTGTGATTCCACTGGCGCAGGTCTTTGCGTTGGAATTCACATCCCCGATTTGGGTGGTTTTACTGTCTCCGCTGATTTTGGGTGAGCGACTGACGGCCCTGCGTTTGGGCTCCGTCTTGTTGGGTTTCATCGGCATCCTCATCGTTGCACGCCCCTCACCGGAGTCGATCAGCCCTGGCATTGTTGCCGCGGCATCGTCCGCCATATTTTTCGCCCTGACAGTCATGTTTACCCGGCGATTGACGCGCACGGAAACGGTCGTGTGCATCATGTTTTGGCTGACGTTAATGCAGGCCGCACTCGGTTTGGTGTTCAGTCTTTGGGATGGGCAGATGACGTGGCCAACGGCAGGGACGGCGCCGTGGTTGATCTTGATCGGTTGTGCGGGGCTTTTGGCTCATTTCTGCATGACGAATGCACTTGCCATCGCGCCAGCCACGGTGGTCGTCCCGATCGACTTCGCTCGATTACCGACCATCGCTGTCGTGGGGATGTTGGTCTATGGCGAGGCGCTTGACGTTTGGGTGTTCGTTGGTGCGCTGGTGATCTTTGGCGCAAACTACATCAACATTTGGCGGACGAATAGGGCGTAAGGCCAGCCGCGCATGCGCCTCAAGCCTCCGCTGATGTGGTCTGAAAACTGCCCGGTAGAACAATCTCAATAAGTTCGAGATCGTCGGAGTGCGCGATCTCGCGGTGCCGGATGCCTGACGGCTGATGAACACACGTCCCGGCCTCGAGACGATGCTCACCGTGCCCCTCGTATTCAAAAATAGCCCACCCCTTTAAGACATAAACAATCTGCAAAGTGACGTTATGGCGGTGCCACTCACCCGTGGCTTGGGTTCCCTCGCGGGCCTTAATGACGTGCATGACAGCGGCCCCAGATGTGGCCTCATGGATACCGAGGTCGCGGTACTCGAAGTAGGGGCGCATACCGTCATGTGTAAAGACGCCATCCCGAGCGTGTTGAATAGAAAAAGTCAAAACAGCCTCCGTAGTATTTGTTAGACGATTCTAGCCAGCACCTCGCGCTTGGGTTGCCCAGAAGTGTCCAGCGACTAAAATCGACCCATCCACAAGACACGCTTTTGTCATGACCACCCAGAGCCTTTACCTACCGCCGCAATTTGCCTGTACCGATGTTGCACGCGCGCAGGCGCTTCTAAGGGACCACCCATTGGCGCAGTTGGTATCGGTGAAAGAAGATGGGGAGCCCTTCATTTCCCCTTTGCCACTCGAGACTGCCGAAACCGAGCCTTGGAAAATCCTTGGCCACCTTGCCAACGCCAACCCGCAAGTGGCTTTGATGAAGGCGCAGGGTCGAGCGCTGATAACCGTTATGGGGCCACAAGCCTACATGTCGCCGTCGGTTTACCCTGACACACAGCGCGTTCCCACGTGGAATTACGTCACATTGCACGCGCACGTCGACGTTCGGGCGATTGACCCAGCGCACGAAAAAGACACCCTTTTAAAGACGCTGATTCACACCCACGAACCGGTTTACGCTGAGCAATGGCGAAGCCTCTCGGACAAATACACCGCAGCGATGTTGAACGCCATCACGGGATTTGAGTTCACGGTAACCGCGTGGACGCTGAAGGTGAAGGTCAACCAACACCGACCTGAGGCAAGGGAGGCGCTTCGGTTGCAGTGTTCAGCCGGCGGTGATTTGGCTCAAGGGCTACTGAAATGGATGGATGAATGAGCGGCGTCAACGACACCCCGTCGACAGGAACGACGCTTTCCGACGAGGTGGCCATGCGTGAGGCACTTGCCCTGGCCGCCATCGCGCAAGCAGGCGGCGAGGTGCCCGTTGGGGCCGTCGTTGTCAAGGACGGTGTGATCATTGGTCGCGGCTTCAATCGGTCGATTGAGATGCATGATGCCACTGCACACGCTGAGATTCAGGCGATGCGTCAGGCTGGGCAGCACTTGAAGAACTACCGACTCCATGGGTGTACGCTTTACGTCACGTTGGAGCCGTGTGCGATGTGTGCAGGGGCGCTCATTAACGCTCGAATGGGGCGCGTCGTCTTTGGTGCGACCGAGCCCAAAACGGGTGCCGCTGGCTCTGTGCTCGATGTGTTTGGGAACCCAAAAATCAACCACCAAACGCGTGTCGAAGGTGGCCTCATGGCCGCTGCCTCGCAGAAACTCCTGAGTGGTTTTTTTGAGGGCCGCAGACGTGCGCAACAACAAGCGTCAATACCGCTGCGTGACGACGCGTTGCGCACACCCGATGCGATGTTTGCGTCGCTCTCAGACTTTGAGCAGCCCCTCGCTTCACTCATAACCGCGCGCACGCTCCCGGGTTTGAGGCTGCAATATGTTGACACGGGTAGCGACCCTGATGGTGCGACAGCAACGACCTGGCTACTTGTGCACCCGAGTGATAGTTGGGGTTGGGCCTGGCGCCACTGGCTCACGCCGTTGACCGCGATGGGCTGCCGTGTGATCGCACCAGACATGATTGGTTTTGGTCGCAGCGATAAACCCAAACGCACCGACGTTCATACGCCAGCCTTTCACGCGGCAGTGCTCAAAGAGCTGATCAGTCACACACGACCAACAGGGCTGCGGATTCTCTTACCGAACGACGCCTTTGGCATCCAGCTCGCCGATGCGCTAACCCGTCAAGGCGACTGCCCACCGCTGTTCTCACTGGCGGTTAGCCAGACCCCGTCAACGGCCCTGGCGCGAGATCACGCTCTTTTGCCCTATGTTGACAAAGGCTACCGGGCGGGTCCAAACGCCATCGCCGCGTGGCAAATGCCCACGGTGCCCACAGTAACAGCGGGTATATTGTCGGCACTGCCACACCACATCCAAGACCTCGCCCCTGATCAGCCGCTCAATCGGAAGCAGGCGTTATTGAATCGATTAAAAACCGAGCGGTGATCCCGCTACATCCGTCAAACATGAGCCATCTTTATTTGTTATCTCCAAGCTCAGCAGTTCTGGACCGTGCGTCGTTGCGTCGCGGTATCAAACAGCTGGAAGCTGTCGGCCACACCGTTGAGGTGGACGCCTGCGCATTGGACCGCGATACCCGCTTTGCGGGCGCCGATGCTGACCGCTTGGCCGCCATCAAACGCGCAGCAAACAGCGGCGCCGATGCGGTCTTAACAACCCGTGGTGGCTATGGTCTGAGTCGCCTTTTGCACGTCTTGCCCTACAAAGCCATCGAGAAGTCAATCGACAAGGGAACGCGTTGGGTTGGTTTCAGTGACTTCACCGCCTTCAGTTTGGCTGTCTTCGCCAAGACGGGGCGAACCAGTTGGGCAGGACCTGCCGTTCTGGAAGACTTCGGCGCAGCAGAGGGTCCTGACGATATCACCGCGTTGTGCTTTGAAGATCTGATGGCCAACATGAGTGAGGGTACCGGCTGGCGAATAGCGAAAGACGACCCGACTAATTTCAGTGCAAAGGGATTGACGTTGTGGGGCGGCAATTTGTCAATGCTGTGCTCCCTGGTGGGTACCCCCTATATGCCCCGTGTTGAGCGCGGTGCCTTGTTCCTTGAGGATGTGGCCGAGGCGCCTTATCGCATCGAGCGCATGCTCACACAACTGCTGCATGCCGGTGTACTGGCGCATCAAAAGGTGATTTTCCTGGGCGCCTTCAATCGCTTCAGCAAATCGCCACAAGACAGGGGGTTCGGCATTAAATCGGTGGTTGCATGGCTGCGTGCCAACACCAAGGCAAAGGTACTGACCGGATTGCCTTTTGGGCACGTCCGCACGAAGGTTCTCCTGCCGGTGGGGCAAACTGTCGATGTCGCTGCCATGGATCGCGAGGTGTTGGTTCTGTGGCCCCATGACCATGGCCATGCGCACCACGATGGTGGGCACCATCACGAACACGCACACTGACCACAAGGGAAACACAGACTATGCCACTGCTATCGCGACGACGAACCTACGAGGTACTGGAGCGGGTCAGGGGTAACGACCGCACAGCCATGTGGGTCAATGGTTTCATCGTTGTTTTGGTTTTCATCAACATCGTCGCGGTCATTATTGAGTCTGTGGAATCGGTTTATCAGGCGCATCGCCTTGCGTTTGATCTCATTGAGTACGTCTCGGTCATCGTCTTCGGCGCCGAGTACCTCTTAAGACTGTGGGCCTACGCCGAAAACGAGCAGGCGGGACCCACCGTCGTGAAACGGCGCTGGCGCTACGCCACCAGTTTGTTCGGCCTCGTTGACCTGATCGCCGTCGTCCCGACCATCCTGTCGATCTTCATGCCGGGTATCGACTTGCGCAGCTTGCGTGCGATTCGACTGCTGCGTATTCTCAAGTTCACGCACTACTCTTACGCACTTCAAGATCTAGGGCGCAGCCTTTACGAAGAACGACGCGCCTTCACGGCGAGTTTCTACGTGCTCGGCGTTGTGATCATCATGGCGTCAACCCTGCTGTATTTGGCTGAACACCAAGCGCAACCCGATAAATTCGGGTCCATTCCTGATGCGATGTGGTGGGCCATCATCACCCTCACCACGGTGGGTTACGGGGATGTGTCGCCAATCACCCCAATGGGCAAAGTGCTGGGCGGCATGGTCGCGATCATGGGGGTGTGTACCGTTGCCCTGATTACAGGTATTTTGGCGTCTTCATTTGCCGTTCAAATGCAAAGACGCAAAGCCGAGTTCGAGGCCCACATCGAAGAGGCCCTCAGCGACAACGTGCTGACTGACCAGGAACTGGCTTTCTTGCAGACTCTAAAGGACGACATGGGTATCAGTGACATGGAGTTTGAGAAACTGCATAAACGGATGGTTCAACAGAAAACGCAGCGTGCCACTTCCGCCCCCATCACGCCGTCAGATTAGGCCGCTCGATCAGGCCACTGTGGCCTCCGCCCGAGCCGCCTCAATTTGCGCCGTCAGCGCCAGCCACTCGTCCTCGAGCGTGGCGACGCTGTCTTCATTCAGCTTGGTTCGACGCGCAATATCGACAATCACGTCCTTACCCGGGTTGTCCAAAAGCGATGCCGTTAAGGCCGCTCGCTCAGTTTCTAATCGGGCCAAATCGCTTTCGATCGCGGCCAAACGTTTCTGCCATGGCTTGATGTGATTGGCCAATGCCTGACGCTTGGCGGCTTGCTCTTTGCGTTGCTGTGCCTGATTGCCTCGGGGCACATGATCGGTTGGCACGCTCTTGGTGGCGGCTGCCGATAGGGATTCGCGCTTGCGCTTGGCCTCGTCCAATAGGTATTTTTGGTAGTCATCCAAATCACCCTCAAAGTCTTGAACGCCACCATTCGCGATCAGCCAGAAGTCATCGCAAACACTGCGCAGTAGCGCGCGGTCGTGTGAGACCAGCATCACGGTGCCCTCGAAAGCGTTTAACGCCATGGCAAGCGCCTCGCGCGTGGTCAAGTCGAGGTGGTTGGTTGGTTCATCCAGCAGCAGCAGGTTAGGGCGCTGATACACGACCATCGCCAAAACCAAACGGGCCTTTTCGCCACCGCTCATGGTGCCAACGGCTTGCCCGACCATATCGCCGATGAACCGGAAACTGCCTAAAAAGTCTCGCAAGTCTTGCTCACGGCCATTGATGCCCAGGCTCGCGGACAGCTTCACCATGTGCGCGAGCGGCGACTCATCCACGTTCAGAACATCCAACTCTTGCTGCGCAAAGTAACCAATCGACAGCCCTTTCCCTTCGCGAAATTCCCCACTCAATGCCTTGATGGCCCTGGCAACTGTTTTTACGACGGTCGACTTGCCTTGCCCGTTCGCACCCAACAAACCAATACGCTGTCCGGCCACCACAGAGCGGGTGATGCCTGAAACGATCGGTGTTGTCTCGCCCGACGCCGATGTGTAGCCAACCACGGCATCCCGGATGGTCAGCATCGGGTTGGGCAGTGTGTCAGGATCTTTGAATTCAAAGGTGAAGTCAGCACTCGTGATGACGGGTGCGATCTTTTCCATTCGCTCCAACGCCTTGACGCGGCTCTGTGCTTGCTTGGCTTTACTGGCCTTCGCCTTGAAGCGGCTGATAAAGCCCTGCAGATGCGCAATGCGTTCTTGTTGTTTGCTGAATGCGGCTTGTTGGACGGTGAGCTGCTGCGATCGCACGTCCTCAAAGGTGCTGTAGTTTCCACCATATCGCGTCAGCTTTGACTGGTCCAAGTGGACCGTCACACGGGTGACCGCATCCAAAAATTCGCGGTCGTGACTGATGACGAGCATGGTCCCATCGAATCGCTGCAGCCAAGCCTCAAGCCAGACGAGTGCATCCAGATCCAGGTGGTTTGTCGGCTCATCGAGCAGCAACAGGTCGGCGGGACACATCAGTGCACGCGCAAGTTGCAGACGCATTCGCCAGCCGCCAGAAAAGGCGTTAACCGGGTTGTCGAGCTCATTGACCTGGAATCCCAAGCCGAGAATCAGCGTCTGTGCCCGAGCGCGCGCATCGAAGGCACCCGCATCCGCCAGTGCCGCGTGGGCCTCGCCAATCGCGCCACCATCGCCAGAGGCGTCTGCTGCGGCAAGCATGGCCTGCGCCTCGTTGAGGCGGGTGTCACCGGCCAAAACGTAGTCGGTAGCGCTAACGGCGGTTTCAGGCATGTGCTGCTCAACCTGGGAAACGCGCCACGCTTTAGGGTAAGAAAATGAGCCCCCATCCTCGATCAGATCGCCTGTCAAAAGTGCGAATAAGCTCGACTTACCCGCACCGTTGCGCCCAATGAGGGCTGCCTTCTCGCCCGGATGAATGGTGACGGATGCCGCATCGAGAACAACCTTTGTGCCCCGCCGAATGGTGACGTCTTGAAGCGTGATCATGCGGAATCACCACCGACATCAGCGTCGTCTAACATCTCTTTTGTCAGCAACAACACCTGGTCCTCTCCAGCGCTCGTTGGAATCCAAATCGGCATCAGGTTGGGAAAGGCGCGTTCAAAGTGGGCGCGCTCATGACCAATTTCGAGCACAACAACCCCAAGTTCATTCAGGTGTTTTCGCATCAGCGCCAAAAACGGACGCACGAAAGACATCCCATCACTGCCGCCAGCAAGTGCCAGATCGGGCTCGGCTAAGAACTCAGGCGGAAGGGTCGCCATGCGCTCAGCGTCCACGTAGGGCGGGTTACAGATAACGAGGTCATAGGCCTCATCGGTGAAGGCCGTCAAACCGTCAGCGCATCGCAGGTGAACACGCTCGCCCAAATCGTACCGAGCGACATTGATCTCGGCGATCGCCAGGGCATCGTTTGAAATATCGATGGCATCAACGTGTAAATCAGGATAGGTCAGGGCGGTCATGACGGCCAAACTGCCGTTGCCGGTGCAGAGGTCGAGCGCACGCTCGCTGTGCGGGTCCAGCCACGCATCGATGTGTCCAGTCACCAGTGCCTCAGCGATCAAGCTGCGCGGCACGATGGCGCGCTCATCGATATAAAACGACAGCCCTTGAAGCCACGCCTCGCGGGTCAGGTAGGCAGCAGGTTTGCGCGTCTCGATGCGCGCTTGAATCAGCTGTTGTACCGCATCGCAGTCGGCATGTGCAATCGCGCGGCTGGCGACCGCCGGGTCATCGAGGTCGGTATCGAGGGGTAAGCCCAGTTTCCAGAGGACCAACCAAACCGCTTCGTCGCGTGCGTTGGTCGTGCCTTGTCCGAAGTGGACTTTGGCGACTTCGAGTCTGTCTTGGGCTTCTTGAATGAGTGAGATTAACTGCATGGCATCGGTGACGGTTTACCGAGCCATTACGCCAAAGCGTCAGACCACCACCAAGGCGGATGGCGCGGTCGTAGAGGGGCGCTTATTTGCGGCGGCGGGGCGCTGAGGGCGTACGACCTTCAATGTGGCGGAAGCTAATACGACCTTTTGTTAAGTCGTAGGGTGAAATCTCAAGCGTTACGCGGTCGCCGGCGAGGATGCGGATGTGATTCTTGCGCATTTTGCCTGCTGAGTAAGCGATGAGCTGGTGCTCGTTGTCCAATGTCACGCGGTAGCGTGAGTCGGGTAACACCTCGTTGACGACGCCCATCATCTCAATCAGGTCATCTTTTGCCATGTGGTTTCCTTGTTCCGATTCGGTAAGCTGTTGGCACCATGGCCAACGACTCTGCACGTTCTCAACGCGAGACCGTGCACAGCCTCTGATTATAACGTGACGCCCTGATCGACAACTTTCACTGTTGCGAAACGGATGCAAGGGCGGCTGCGGCCACAACGGCTAGGCCGCAGCGAGCGCGACCATGATTTGGCGATAAATATTTTTAAGGGGGGCGATGTCCGCCAACGGCACACACTCGTTGAGCTTGTGAATGGTCGCATTGGTTGGACCCAGCTCGATAACCTGGGGGCAAATTTGAGCGATGAATCGCCCATCGCTGGTGCCACCCGTGGTTGACAACTCGGTCTCCAAACCGGTCTCCAAACGGATCGCATGCTGCACGGCTTGCACCAACGTACCCGCGGGCGTCAGGAACGGCAGACCACTGATGCTCCATGTCAGGTCATAGTTGAGACCGTGACCATCCAAAATTGCCGTGACGCGGGACTGAAGACTCTCTGGGGTGCTCTCGGTGCAGAACCGGAAGTTGAAGTCAATCACGACCTCGCCCGGAATCACGTTACTCGCACCGGTGCCCCCGTGGATGTTGCTGATTTGCCAGCTTGTCGGCGGAAAAAAATCATTGCCTGAATCCCAAGCTGTCGCCGCCAGCTGCGCGAGCGCAGGCGCCGCCTCATGGATCGGGTTGCGCGCCATGTGCGGGTAGGCAATATGCCCTTGGATCCCTTTCACAACCAAGCGACCGCTCATGCTTCCGCGGCGCCCATTTTTAATCATGTCGCCCGTTTGCTTAACCGAGGTGGGTTCGCCGACAACGCAATAGTCCAGTTGCTCCCCACGCGCCACCAGCTGCTTGCAAACCAAGGCAGTGCCGTCTTTTGCGGGCCCTTCCTCGTCGCTGGTAACCAGCATGGCGATGGACAGAGGCGCGGCGGGATGCGCCACGCGAAACTCCCGAATCGCAACAACCATCGCAGCCAAGGACGTCTTCATATCGGCGGCACCGCGTCCATACAGATGGCCGTCACGATGGGTTGGGGTGAATGGATCGCTGTCCCAAGCCTCGCGTGGCCCAGTGGGCACCACGTCGGTGTGTCCGGCAAAAACCAACAGAGGGGCCAGTTCGCCGTTTGGCAATGTCGGTGCTGTGTACTTTGCCCAAAGGTTTGTAACAGGGGCATCGGTAGGCCCCGCGACGATGCGCTCGCAGACAAAACCCAGAGGCTGTAGCTCATCAGCCAGCAACATCTGGCAGCCAGCATCATCTGGCGTTACAGAGGGTTTGCTGATTAAAACTTCAGCGAGCCTGAGGGTCTCGTTCATGCGATTGGCTTTCGTTTTATCAGTCGCGCAACAGGTCGTTGAGGCTTGTTTTGGCACGTGTCTTGGCGTCCACACGCTTGACGATGACGGCGCAGTAGAGGCTGTACTTGCCATCGTCAGACGGCAGGTTGCCGCTGACAACCACCGAGCCCGCAGGGATGCGGCCGTAGGTGACCTCGCCCGTCGCACGATCGTAGATTTTCGTGCTTTGGCCGATGTAGACGCCCATGGAAATAACGGAGTTTTCCTCAACAATGACGCCCTCAACCACTTCCGAGCGTGCGCCAATGAAGCAGTTGTCTTCAATGATGGTGGGGTTGGCTTGCAGGGGCTCAAGGACGCCGCCGATACCCACGCCGCCAGACAGGTGGACGTTCGCACCGATCTGCGCGCAGGAGCCGACGGTGGCCCAGGTGTCAACCATGGTGTTCTCGCCCACAAAAGCGCCGATGTTCACGTAAGAGGGCATCAAGACCGCGCCCTTAGAGATGAAACTGCCACGGCGCGCAACCGCAGGCGGGACCACGCGAACGCCCGCTTGCGCCATTGCAGCGTCGTCTAACTTGGAAAATTTAGTTTGTACTTTGTCATAAAAGCCAAGGTCGCCAGCGTGCATCGCCACGTTGTCATTCAAGCGGAAAGACAACAGGACCGCCTTTTTCAGCCACTGGTGGGTTGTCCACTGACCAACGCCATCGCGGGTTGCGACGCGCAGGCTGCCGTTGTTGAGACCGGTGATGGCGGCATCGACCGCATCAACGACCTCTTTTGGCGCCGATTTGGCGGACAAGTTAGCGCGGTCTTCCCATGCGTTATCGATGATTTGTTGCAATTGTTGAGTCATGGGTTCTCCAAATTTGAAAATTAAAGGGGATTGTGTTCAATGAATGATTTGATGCGATGGGCCGCCTCAAGGCACTCGGCGGTTTCGGCGACAAGCGCCATGCGAACGCGACCAGCACCGGGGTTATGGCCGTTCGCTTGGCGTGCAAGATAACTGCCCGGCAAGACCGTTACATTGTATTGAGCCAACAGTTCAGCCGCAAAAAGGGCGTCATCGCCCTTAAAGGCCGGGGGGACAGCCGCCCAGAGATAAAACCCGGCGTCGGGTAAGGCAACATCCATCACACTGGCCAGCACCGGCGTGACCGCGTTGAATTTTTCACGGTATTGCGCGCGGTTTTCAACCACATGCGCCTCATCGTCCCACGCAGCAACACTCCCCATCTGTACCATCGGACTCATCGCGCCACCGTGGTAGGTGCGGTAGAGCAAAAACGACTTGATCAGTCGTGCATCACCCGCGACAAAGCCGCTGCGCAACCCGGGGGCGTTACTCCGTTTCGAGAGGCTCGTGAACATCATGAGATTTTTGAAATCATGACGACCCAGTGCCGCAGCCGCTTGCAAACCGCCAAGGGGCGCTTCATCACGGAAGTAAATCTCGCTGTAGCACTCATCCGATGCGATAACGAAGCCGTATTTGTCGGACAACTCAAACAGATACCGCCACTCGTCAATTGCCATCACGGCACCTGCCGGATTGCCTGGTGAACAGACGTAAAGCAGTTGCGTTTTGGCCCACTGTTCAGGGGTCACGACGGACCAATCAACCGCAAAGTTACGGGCGGGATCGCTCGGCGCGAACAAGGGCTCGGCGCCCGCGAGCAAGGCCGCGCCCTCGTAAATTTGGTAGAACGGATTCGGACACACGACCAAGGGGCGAGCGGTCTGGGCACGGCTGGGATCCACCACCACTTGGGCAAACGCGAACAAGGCCTCCCGAGAGCCATTGACGGGTAGGCATTGGGTTGCTGGGTCAACGGTGATGCCGTAGCGGCGCTTCAACCAGCGGGTGCATGCGTCGCGCAATTGCGGCAGGCCACCCGTAGCTGGGTAGGTGGATAGGGCGTTTGTCGTGGCCTGCATGGCGGCCATGAGCAGCGGCGGCGTCGGGTGCCGCGGTTCGCCGATGCCCAGACTGATCGGCGTGTAAGCCGGACTCGGCGTGACCGACGAGAAGAGGGCACGCAAGCGCTCAAATGGGTACGCCTGGAGCGTATCAAGTAAGGGGTTCATAGCCCTTAATTATCACTTGGCTGGAGCACCCTTTGGTTGACCATGCTGATCAAATCTGTGAATCGCTCACCCTGAACCAAAACATGCTGCCGGGCCGCCTTGGCAGCCCGCTCCTCATCGGCCAACTGGATGGCAGAGACCAACTCCGCGTGCTCGCTCAAGGACTGGCTGATTCGGTTGCGGACCTGAAGCTGCATCCGCCGATAGGGCTTCAGACGGTTCTTGAGTTGGATGGTCTGTTGCACCAAAAAGTCGTTTCCACTGGCGCGGTAAATCAACTGATGAAAACCCTCGTTGGCGTGGTAGTACGCGTTGGGATCTCCCGTCCGTCCCTCGGCTTCGCAGGCGTTAACGGCGGCAGCCAGGTCGACCAGCAGCTCGGCGTCGGCGCGGCGGGCAGCCAGCCGGGCGCACATGGCCTCAAGCTCTGCCATGACCTCAAACATTTGGATGAGCCGGGCGGCGCTGATGGAGGCGACATAGGTGCCTCTCTTGGGCATCACCTCGACCATACCGCTGGCCTCAAGCTGCTGGAGCGCCTCGCGCACCGGTGTTCTTGAGACACTAAAACGCTGGGCGATCTCGTCAATGTCCAGCTGTTCGCCCGGACGCAGTCGTCCCTCAACGATGTCGTCCTCCAGCTGCTCGCGCATCCGCTGGACCAGTGTCGGCTTGGGGTGTATCAGGGCCATGTGAGGGGGGTTATGTCGGGTAAACCACTAGATTGTCTAGGACGTAAAAAATATAACATTCAGCCTGTTTTATACAACACAAGGAGACTTTGATGAAGCCCGTTTTAAAGAAGTTGGCCGCATTGGCCGTTTTTGCAGGTGTTGCAGCCACTGCGCATGCCGACATCGTTTTGAAAGCCTCCCACCAGTTCCCCGGTGGCAAAGGCGACGTGCGCGACGAGATGATGCAAATCATTGCCCGAGAAGTCGAGGCCGCTAACGTGGGCATGACCATCAAGGTCTTCCCAGGATCGAGCTTGGTGAAGCCGAAAGAGCAGTGGAAAGCGATGCTGAGCGGACAGATCGACATGACGTCTCTGCCGCTTGACTACGCGTCTGGCTTCCACCCTGAATTTGGCGCGACGTTGATGCCCGGGTTGGTGAAGAGCCATGCACACGCGCGCAAGATCAACGCGTCACCTTTCATGAATGAGATTCGCAGCATCATCAACAAGGGCGGTGTTGACGTTCTGGCTGATGCGTGGCTGGCCGGTGCGTTCGGCGGCAAAGACGTCTGTATTCTGGAACCCAAGGATGTCAATGGTTTGAAGATCCGCTCAGCCGGTGCCACCTTCGCCGAAATGTGGGCGGGTGCGGGCGCATCCATTGTCTCAATTCCATCAAGCGAGGTTTACAGCGCTTTGCAACAGGGCGTGGCGCAAGGTACCGACACCTCTGCTGGCAGCTTTGTTTCATTCCGCTTGTACGAGCAGTTGAAGTGTTTAACGGCCCCTGGCGATCAAGGCCTGTGGTTCATGTATGAGCCGGTTTTGATCTCTCAAAAGGCCATGGCCAAACTGAACGATGCGCAAAAAGCAGCACTGAAGGCAGCGTCTAAAAAGGCTGAGGACTACTTTGCCGCCGAGTCCAAAAAGCTCGACGACAAAATGGTTGAGGCATACACAAAAGCAGGCGTGAAGGTGGTCTACATGACCGAAGCGCAAGCTGACATGTGGCGCGAGGTTGCTGGCAAAACGTCTTACAAGACCTTTGCTGAGCAAGTGCCAGGCGGCAAAGCGCTGATCGACAAAGCGTTGGCTGTTAAGTAACGGGAGCTCGCCCCTTGAAACAAATCTACAAATGGGTTTGCCGGCTATCTCAGGCCAGCGGCATGGTCGCCGCTCTCCTGATGGTGGTCTCGGTATTCGTCGTCTGTCACATGATTTTTGTCCGAGCAGTGCTTGGTGAGTCATCGATCTGGCAGACCGAGTTCGTGACCTTCGCGCTGGTTGCAGCCACGTTTCTTGGGGCGCCCTACATCCTGTTAACCAAAGGGCACGTCAATGTCGACCTGTTGCCCTTGTTTTTGAGCCACAAAGCCCGCATCGCGCTGGCTTGGGTGGCCTCAGTGTTATCGCTTGGTTTTTGTCTGCTGTTTCTTTACAGCGCCGTTCACTGGTGGCATGAGGCTTGGCGCCTCGATTTGACAACCCCCAGTATTTGGCGCGCGCGCCTCTGGATCCCGTATCTCAGCGTACCCGTTGGTATGTTGCTGTTGTGCATGCAGTACGTTGTGGACATTTGGGCTTTGGCGACGGGACGGGATATGCCGTTCGGCATGGATCCTGACAAACAGAAGGAAATGGTATGACCCCATTGGCACTCGGCGGCGTGATCTTCGCCGTCGCACTGATTTTGCTCGCCACCGGCATGCCGATTGCATTTGCCTTGGGCAGCACCGCACTCATTTTTATGCTGTGGACCGATGGCTTCAGTGCCGTGATGTACATGGCAGACACCGTCTTTTCCGGGCTTGATGACTTCACCCTGGCATCCATCCCCATGTTCATCATCATGGGCGCGGCCGTCGCCTCGTCGCGCGCTGGCAGCGACTTGTACGAGGCATTGAACCGATGGCTCTATAAGGTGCCTGGCTCGCTCGTGATCTCTAACATCGGCGCTTGCGCCTTATTCTCGGCACTCACTGGCTCGTCGCCAGCGACCTGCGCCGCGATCGGGAAAATGGGCATCCCCGAGATGCGTCGCCGCGGCTATGCGGCCGATCTAGCGACCGGCTCCATCGCAGCGGGCGGAACGTTGGGGATTTTGATACCGCCCAGCGTGACCATGATTTTGTACGGCATCGCCAGTGAAACATCCATTGGCCGCCTCTTCATCGCCGGCATTTTGCCAGGCCTCATGCTCACAGGCCTCTTCATCGCTTGGGCGCTATTTTTGAGCTGGCGCCGCGGCACGGCGAAACTGAACATCGATGTCAGCTTCACCTGGGCGCAGCGTTTTGAGTTACTGCCGCGCTTGCTGCCGCTGCTGGCTGTGGTGGTTGGTGTGATTTACGCCCTCTATGGCGGTATCGCGACGCCGTCAGAAGCTGCCGGCGTTGGCGCAGCGCTGTGTTTGATTATGGTGATCGTGATCTACCGCATGTGGCATTGGTCAGCGATTTGGGCGATCGTTCGTGATGCGATCCGTGAATCGGGCATGCTTTTGTTGATCATCGGCATGTCCGTGCTTTTTAGCTACGCGATGTCCTCAAGCTTGGTGACGCAGAGCATTGCCGAAGCCATCGCCGAGATGGACGTGAACCGCTGGGTTTTGCTCGGCCTCATCAACTTACTGTTGTTGGTGTTGGGTTGCTTTTTGCCACCAGCAGCGATCATTCTGATGACAACCCCGATCATCCTGCCCGTGATCACCGCGGCAGGCTTTGACCCGATCTGGTTTGGCGTTGTGTTAACGATCAACATGGAGCTGGGATTGATCACGCCACCGGTCGGCTTGAACCTGTTCGTGATCAACGGCATCACCCCAGATGTCAGCCTGACGACCATCCTGCGCGGCGCTGTGCCGTTCATGTTGTGCATGGTGTTGTCGATTGTTTTGCTGTGCTTTTTCCCTGAAATTGCAACTTGGCTGCCCACCGCGATGATGGGGTAAGGGCAACGATGATCTCGTGGAAGCAACTCACGACCCTTGGAAACAAGGCAAAAGTCGATGGTGGCTTTTCCCAACTGGTTGACGCCTGTCACCAGTTGGTGTCTGAGCGGGGGCAGGCAAATCTGTACGCCCTCGCTGCAGCCGTTGTCGACGGTTGGGCGCGTCTACAAAAGGATCGTTACGAGGCTTTTTTTGCTGTCCTCGCGACTGAATTTGCGCCGGATCAACAGGCTGTCATTGCGGCCGCTAACGCCTACACCGCCGACCCCACACCCGCCCACTTAGCGGCATTGGCGTCCATCACCGAGTCGCCCCGACAGGAGCTGTTCAGGCGCATCAATCGCACGCAAGGAGGAACCACAACCTTGCTCGCCATGCGCGTCGCTTTGATGGGTTGCATGCGGACACGCAAAGGCCTTGAGGCGGTTGACGCTGACTTCTTGCATTTGCTGACCTCGTGGTTCAACCCTGGTTTTTTGCATTTCGAGCCTGTGAGCTGGCACTCGCCTGCGGTCCTACTCGAGAAGATCATCGCCCACGAAGCGGTTCACGCCATTGCGAGTTGGACACATTTGCGCAGGCGCCTGGAGTCTGATCGCCGCTGCTATGCCTTCTTTCACCCGCAGTTGCCAAATGAGCCCTTGATTTTTGTGGAAGTGGCATTGACACGGGAGATCCCAGGCAAGATTGCGCCGCTCATCGCTCTGAAATCAGACGCATCAGAGGCCGCGGCCGAAGCGACGAACAGTCGGGCGAAGGCGCCCAACACGGCGGTTTTCTATTCCATCAGCAATTGCCAGCCTGGACTTCGTGGCGTCTCGTTAGGTAATTTTTTGATCAAGCGGGTCGCCGAGCACCTCGCCAAAGAAGTGCCGACCCTGGAGACGTTTTGCACCTTGTCGCCAGTTCCGTCGCTCACCAAGTGGTTGGACAAGGTCGATGCGGCAACCCTGCCAGCTGCCGCGCAGCAGGCCTACAACCGCGTAAAAAGTTGGCAGGCTGTTTCACGCCCGCTGTCGCCCGCTCACATCGAGGCAGCGCCTGTGGACGTGCGTGACAGCCTGACGCGCCTGTGTGCCCACCTGTTGGTGCGGGGCTCACATGCAGGGATGCCTGATCCTGTCGCACGCTTTCACCTAGACAATGGCGCGCGCTTAGAAGCGATCCATGTGGCTGCCGACCTGTCGGCAAAGGGCTTGAAAGACGCTCTTTCACTCATGGTCAACTACCGCTATGACTTGGACGCTGTTGAGGCGCGCCACGAGGCTTTTGTCAACCAAGAAGTGGTTTATGCCACGGGCCTCAAAAAGTGGTTAAAGGCCTAATTCCCTCTGTTTTCTCGATACAACCATGACAACCCAACGTAATTTTTTTGTCGCACTGCAAGATGCCATGCCTGCGAATAAACAACTGCCCGCGATTTGGGCTGATGGCGACTTGGTTTACAGCTGGCAGGACATCGATGACGCAACGGCCATGCTGGCCAACCTGCTGGATGACCTGAAACTACCCAAAGGCAGTCGGATAGCGGTGCAGGTTGATAAGTCCGTCGAGGCCATGATGCTTTACCTCGCGACGCTGCGAGCGGGGCATGTCTTCTTGCCACTCAACACCGCTTACCAGAGTGGGGAGATTGGCTACTTCATTGAAAATGCCTCTCCAGCCGTGGTGGTGTGCAGCCCCGCTAACTTCGGCTGGGTGAGCAAGATCGCTTTTCAAAACGGCGTTGAACGCGTTTTCACGCTCAGCGATGACCGCCAAGGAACGTTGTTGGAACGCGCGGCTGCCTATTCGCGTCGCCAAAAGCCCGCTCAGGTTTCAGCGGACACGCTGGCGGTCATCATCTACACCAGCGGCACCACTGGCCGTAGCAAGGGCGCGATGTTGTCACATGGCAATATCGCGAGTAACGCAGAGACCCTGAAGGCCTACTGGAACTGGCAGCCCAATGACGTGTTGATTCACGCCTTGCCGATCTTTCACGTACACGGCTTGTTTGTGGCGATTCACGGGGCGATGCTGAACGGCAGCCCCATGATTTGGATGAACAAGTTTGACCCCAAAAATGCCATCGCTCATATGGCAAAAGCGACCGTCTTTATGGGGGTGCCGACGCTTTACACGCGGATGCTTGCTGAGCCTGCATTGCAACCATCGGCCACCCAGAACATGCGCTTGTTTGTGTCGGGTTCAGCCCCGATGTTGGCCGAAACGCACGCCGCGTGGAAAGCCAGCACGGGTCATGACATCCTGGAGCGCTACGGTATGAGCGAAACCGTCATGCTGACGTCAAACCCCTGCACACCCGATCCCCGCTTTGATAACCAATCGGAACGCCGTGGTGGCACGGTTGGATTCCCGCTGCCGGGCGTAACGTTGCGTGTCGTGGACTCGGATAACAAGCCTGTACCTGCGGGGGAGATCGGCGGCATCCAAGTGAAGGGCCCGAACGTGTTCTTGGGTTACTGGCAGATGCCAGAAAAAACCGCAGAGGAGTTCACGAGCGACGGGTTCTTTAAGACGGGCGACGTCGGGCAGCAGGGCGCAGATGGCTATGTCACCATCGTCGGGCGCAGCAAAGATTTGATCATCAGTGGCGGCTACAACGTCTACCCTGCAGAGATTGAGTCATTTATCAATAACCTGCCTGGTGTGGCGGAAAGTGCGGTCGTTGGTGTGCCGCATCCAGATTTCGGTGAAGTTGGCGTAGCCGTCATCGTGCCCAAGGCAGGCGCTCAGATCGATCCGACCAACGTCATTCAAGTGATCAAGTCACAAATGGCGAATTTCAAAGTGCCAAAGCATTGTGCTGTTGTCGAGGCGTTGCCCCGCAACATCATGGGTAAGGTGCAAAAAAATCTGATTCGAAACGGCTACGCCGAGTTGTTCACTGCCTGATCGGTCCCACCACTGTCGTACCAAAGTATCACATTGCTGTGGCAAAAAACCAGACACGGGCGCGGTATAGTTAAGCGCTAAGGGCCCCACCACGGGCCCGTTCACTGTTACTTATCGGTTGTTTGCGTGCGTCTAAATTCAATCAAGCTTTCAGGCTTTAAATCCTTCGTCGAACCGACCAACTTCATGCTGCCCGGACAACTGGTCGGCGTCGTTGGCCCCAACGGATGCGGTAAATCCAACATCATGGATGCGGTGCGCTGGGTGTTGGGCGAGTCAAAGGCATCGGAGCTCCGTGGCGAGTCCATGCAAGACGTGATTTTCAACGGTACCAACAACCGCAAACCCGCCAGTCGCGCAAGCGTTGAGTTGGTGTTCGACAATGCAGACCACCGTGCAGGCGGGCAGTGGGGACAATTCGGTGAAATCGCTGTGCGCCGCGTTCTGACGCGCGAGGGAAACAGCAGCTATTACATCAACAACCAACTGGTGCGACGCCGTGACGTGCAAGACGTCTTTTTGGGTACCGGCCTTGGGCCCAGAGCCTACGCCATTATTGGCCAGGGCACCATCAGCCGCATCATTGAGAGTAAACCCGAAGAACTGCGCCTTTTCTTAGAAGAGGCCGCAGGCGTCTCGAAGTACAAAGAACGCCGCCGTGAAACCGCCAACCGCCTGAATGACACGCGTGAAAACCTAACCCGTGTCGACGATATTTTGAGAGAACTAAATGCCAACCTCGACAAGCTCGAGCGGCAGGCTGAGGTTGCGGCGCAGTATCAGAGTCTTCAAAAAAATGCCACGCTCAAGCAGCACCAGCTGTGGTTCTTGAAGCAGTCAGAGGCCCAAGAAGCGCAGGGGAAGGTTGCCGAGCAAACCCAGAAGGCCGCCACCGAGCTCGAGGCCAACATGGCCGATTTACGGCGCCTTGAATCAGAAATTGAAACCGTTCGCCAAGCGCACTATGCCGCTGGCGACCAAGTCAATCAAGCGCAAGGTCATCTGTACGAGGCATCTGCTGAGGTCGGAAAGCTTGAGGCAGAAATTCGTTTCGTGGTCGATGCCCGTGTTCGTGCCGAGCAACGTCTTCAACAGCTCACGGCGCAAAGTGAACAGTGGGTCGCGCAACAAGACGCAGCCCAAGCCGAACTGAATGGACTCGAAAGCAGCGCCGCCACGGCAGAGGCAGAGGCGGCCATGCTTGAGGCCCAAGTCGATGAGCAAGGCACCACGCTTCCAAGCCTTGAGGACGCCTTACGCCAGGCGCAGGACAAAGCCAATCAACAGCGGGCTCGCGTGGCTGACATTCAGCAACAGATCCAGGTGCTGGCGGCAGAACAACGGGGACTCGAAGAGCAGTCCCGTCAACTGAGCGCACGGCAGGATCGGCTCAGCGCTGAGCGGCATGCCGTTGAGGCGCCTGATACGGCACACCTGTCGAATCTTCAACGGCAGTTAGCCACCGCCGAAGCCGCGCACGAGGCGCTGCAAGCGTCGCTTGAGGCCTTACAAGACCAGGTACCACAGCGTGACAGCGAGCGTGCGCAAGCGCAGGCCAGCGTCAATGCGGAGAGTGCGAAACTCACCGAACTCACTGCGCGGGGAGAGGCCCTTCGGGCGTTGCAAGAAAAACTGCAAACCAACGACAAACTGCAGCCGTGGTTGGAAAAGCACGGCCTCAATCAACTGCAGCCCTTGTGGCAAAAGTTGCAGGTTGAATCAGGCTGGGAGACAGCCATCGAATCGGTTTTGCGCGAGCGAATCGCCGCACTTCCGGTTGGCCAGTTGGACATGCTGAAAGGGTTTGCCAACGACGCGCCGCCAGTGAAGTTGAGCTTTATTCACAACGCGTCGACCACGGCGCCAAGCGCGCCGCCGACATCGGGTTTGAAGCCGCTTATTGAGAAGGTACAGGTGAGCGATGCCAGCGTGCGGGCCATCCTGACCGATTGGCTGCACGACTGCTTTGGTGTTGACACGTTGCCTTCAGCGTTGGCGGATCGCGAGAAACTGACTGCCGGTCAGTGCCTCGTCGCGCGTGATGGCCATGTGGTGACGCGTACGAGCGTTAACTTTTACGCCCAAGACAGCGAGCAGTCGGGTCTCCTCGCCCGGGCGCAAGAAATCGAGAATCTCGACAAACAGATGCGGGCGCAGAGCCTGATCGCCGAAGAAGCGAACACCGCCTTGGCGCGGGCAAACGCGGCATACGCGCAAGCCCAGCAGCAACTCACGCAGACGCGCGGGGAGGTCGCAGAGTCACAAAATCGCAATCACGCCACACGGGTTGACGTTCTGCGTCTGACGCAGGCGGCTGAGCAGGCGTTAGCGCGCAACACACAGATCGAGTCTGACTTGGCTGAGGTTGAGGCCAGTCAGGCCATCCTGCAGGAGCAGCAAGCGATGGCGGAAGCGCGCTTTGAGTCACTCGACATGCAGTTGGCAGACACACAAGAGCGGCACGCGCAGCTCGATGAACAAGTGATCCGCGCACAGCGGCAAGTGGATGCTGCTCGCGAGCAGTTGCGCTCGCTGGAGCGACAGCTGCAAGAGGCAAGTTTCGCGCAGCGCTCACTGGGCGCTCGCCGTGACGAGCTGAACCGCAACTTGGCGACCGCGCGCGCCCAGCTGCAAAGCATCGAGGAAGAGAATCAACGCGCGGTTGATGAACTCGCAAGGCTCAGTGATGCGGCGGCTCGGGGTGGTCTTGAGGACGCCCTCGCGCGCAAGCTGGCACGCGAGCAGGTGTTGGCAACCAAGCGCAGTGAGTACGATGACCTGACCAACAAACTGCGGGCAAGCGACGAACGCAGACTGCAGCTCGAACGCGCGTTGGAGCCTTTACGGGCACGAATCACCGATCTTCAACTCAAAGAGCAAGCCGCCACGTTGGGGGTACAGCAATACGCCCAACAACTCGAGGAGGCACAGGCTGACCTCGCGTTGATCTCTCAAAGCATCACGGAGGGGAACGTTCGCTTGGTTGGCCTGCAGTCTGAAATTGAGCGCCTGCACCGCGAGATCGCGGCCTTGGGCGCCGTTAACTTGGCGGCCCTTGAGGAGCTCACCTCGGCTCGTGAGCGCAAACAGTTTTTAGATGCGCAAGTGGCTGACTTGTCGGAGGCCATCAACACGCTTGAAGATGCGATACACAAGATTGATGCTGAAACGCGTGAATTGTTGGGTAGCACCTTCGAGACGGTCAACACGCATTTTGGCAAGATGTTCCCCGAGCTTTTCGGTGGTGGCAATGCGCGCTTGGTCATGACCGGTGATGAGATTCTGGATGCTGGGGTTCAAGTGATGGCGCAGCCCCCAGGCAAGAAGAACCAGACCATTCATTTGCTCTCTGGCGGCGAGAAAGCACTGACAGCGATTGCCCTGGTGTTTGCGATTTTCCAGTTAAACCCTGCACCATTCTGCCTGCTTGACGAGGTCGATGCGCCACTCGATGACGCCAACACCGAGCGGTATGCCAAATTGGTTAGCAGCATGAGCAAGAGCACACAGTTCCTTTTCATTAGCCACAACAAGATCGCGATGGAGATGGCGAAACAGTTGATTGGCGTCACCATGCAGGAGCAGGGCGTATCCCGCATCGTGGCTGTGGATATGGAGTCTGCTGTGAATTTGGCTGACGCATAATTGGGTTCATTCGGTCACGCGTCGTGACAGCCTGTGGGTTTTTTCAATGAGTCCTTTGCAGTTGAGTTTGATCGGGTTAGGGGTTGGCATCATGGTGGCTGTCGCCGCCTACAACGCGTATATCACGCGGGTGCGCGCGCCACGTCACGTGGAGAAGCCCAATGAACCGAAGTTGCCACTTGACCCACGACTTGAGGCCATGCTCATCACGGAACCCGCCGCTCAAGAGGCGACGGCCGACGGCGAAGATCTCGGTGTGCGTTGGGATCTGCCTGCCGCAACCCTTTCAGTGCCGGTGGGTCCGACAGAGGCGCGGGGACACTTGGATCACCTCATCGATGTGATCACCCCACTCAACCTTGACCACCCCATCAGCGGTGATTTTGTTCTCGCAGCAATGCCGCCCAGCAGACGTGTCGGTACCAAGCCTTTCGCCGTTGAGGGACGTCGCCAAGATTCCACCGTTTGGGAACACATCCAACTTTCGCAAGAGTACGTGCAGCTGCAAGCGGGTTTGCAACTGGCCAATCGCTCTGGGCCCATCAACGATATCGAGTTTTCTGAGTACATCGTCAAGACGCAAGGCTTCGCCGATGTCATTAGCGCTCAACCCGACTTTCCCGACATGATGACCGAGGTTGCAAGGGCCCGCGAACTGGATCAATTCGCCAGCGAACATGACGCGCAGCTGAATTTCACCATCCGCTCGGGCAAGGCTGTGTGGAGTGTGGGTTATGTCCAGTCGCACGCCGCCAAGATGGGCTTTGTGCCTGGCTCCTTGCCCGGAAAAATGGTCCTGCAGTCGACCAACGGCGGCGTACCCATGCTGACTTTGCGCTTTGACCCACAGGCGGCCATGGCGGACGACAGTGAGCAAGCCAGCGTCCACGAGCTGCGCATGGAGCTCGACGTGACTCACGTCGCGAGCCAATTGAATGCATACAACCGCATGCGCAACACCGCGATCGATTTGGCAGCGGCCATGGATGGGGTGTTAACCGATGATTCTGGTGCGCGCCTCACGCCCGAGGCACTTGACCAAATTGGTACCGCGGTCAATACCCTCTACACAGAGCTTGCAGCGCGCGACCTGGCAGCGGGATCACCGCTGGCTCGGCGCCTATTTTCATAACGTGCCATGCAGCCATCACCCGAGACTGTGGCGCTTGCCGAGGCCCTACGCGATACCTTGCACGCGCATGCCCATCGTTATTACGTTTTGGATGACCCTGACGTACCTGACGCTGAATACGACCGCCTTTTCAGCGAACTGAGTGCCATAGAGGCTCGCTACCCGTCACTGCGGACCCCTGACTCACCCACGCAACGGGTTGGCGCAACGCCACTCGATGCATTCGAATCTGTCCAACATGACATCCCAATGCTCAGTATCCGGACCGAGACGGACACCACAGCAGCTGGGGCGCAGGCGTTCGACCAGCGCATCCGAAAAGAGCTTGAGCTTCCCCCAACAGCGCCCCCCATCGAATACGCCGTTGAGTTGAAGTTCGACGGCCTCGCCATGAGTCTTCGCTACGAGAACCACATCTTGGTGCGGGCGGCAACGCGGGGTGATGGTGCGATTGGCGAGGATGTGACATCAAACATTCGGACCATCGGGCAAGTGCCATTGCGTCTGCCACACCACGCCCCATCGGTTCTGGAAGTGCGTGGCGAGGTCTACATGGGACGCGCCGACTTTGCGCGCCTCAATGAGCGCCAGATTGCTGCTGGCCAAAAGCCGTTTGTAAACCCACGGAATGCCGCAGCTGGCACCGTGAGGCAGCTGGACGCCAGTATCGCTGCCTCGCGTCCCTTGCGATTTTTTGCCTATAGTTTGGCGCAGATGGGCAGCGACCCCGCCATGCCAGCGGTCGAGACCCACGTTGAAACACTGGAGCGACTGCGCCGCTGGGGCTTCCCCGTATGCGATTGGACCCAAGTCGTTTATGGCGCGGATGGTCTGGTGGATTTTCACCAGCGTGTACAAGCCGCCCGTGAAACGCTCGGGTTCGATATTGATGGTGTCGTTTACAAGGTCAACCGTTTAGCGGCACAACGCCAGCTGGGCTTTGTGAGCCGTGAACCCCGCTGGGCGGTGGCCCATAAGTACCCAGCACAGGAGGCACTGACCACTGTTAATGGCATCGATGTTCAAGTCGGTCGTACAGGAAAATTAACACCCGTCGCCAAACTCGCCCCGGTGTTTGTCGGTGGTGTCACCGTGACCAACGCCACGCTCCATAACGAGGATGAGGTGCGACGCAAAGATGTGCGCATTGGTGATACCGTCATCGTGCGTCGCGCTGGCGATGTGATTCCCGAAGTGGTCTCAGTGGTCATGGATCGCCGACCGGATACCGCTGAAATGTTCACCATGCCACACCAGTGTCCCGTCTGTGGAAGCGTTGCCCTGCGCTTCGAAGACGAAGCGGATTACCGCTGCACAGGCGGCCTCGTGTGTGATGCCCAGCGCAAAGAAGCGCTGACCCACTATGCCTCCCGTAAAGCCATGGACATCGATGGCTTGGGCGACAAAATCGTTGATGCCCTCGTTGACTCTGGACGTGTTCGCGACATTGCCGACCTGTACCGATTGACGTTGGCGGACATCGCAACCTTACCCCGCATGGCCGATAAATCGGCACAGAACCTCTTGGATGCCCTGAACGCATCGAAGCAGGCGACACTGCCGCGCTTTTTATTCGGCTTGGGTATTCGTCATGTCGGAGAGGCCACCGCAAAAGCGCTGGTCAAACATTTTGGTCGGCTCGATGCGATCATGGATGCAACACCCGATGACTTGCTGGCGGTTCCCGATGTTGGACCGGTGGTTGCGCTCAGTATCCAGACCTTCTTTAAGCAACCGGCCCAAAGAGAGATGGTTCAGGCCATTCGTTCGTTGGGTGTTGATTGGCCTGAGCACGATGGACAGGCGTCTGCCGAGGCGCAACCGCTAACGGGCATCACCGTCGTCCTTACAGGGACATTGCCGACGCTCTCCCGCGACGACGCCAAGGCCTTGCTCGAGGCACAGGGTGCGAAAGTCGCCGGTTCGGTCAGCAAGAAGACGCACTATGTCGTTGCAGGCGCGGATGCGGGAAGCAAGCTGGAAAAAGCGCAGTCACTTGGCGTTCGGATACTGGATGAAGCGGGCTTGCAGACACTTCTGCAATCAGGAACGGCCTAATTCTTGTGCTTGTAGTGCTGCTGATTTAGGACTGCGGCGATCGCCGTGACCTCGTCTGGAAACAACGATAAATTGAGTGTTGTGTTGCACTGCTCAACCATGCCCCGCAACAGACCGGCCGTGTTCAACCGTCCTGATGGGCGGTAAATGGCGCTGCCATCGCCCCCCACTTTTTGAGCGTGGCAGGCGCTGCAGTTGTTATCCGCAATCAATTGCTTGCCGAGCGCCAAGTCGGCACCCTTGAAGATGGCTGGCGTCTCCGCGACCGCATGGGCACCGGTGCCGAGCAGAAGCGCGGTGAGAGCGAGTCGGATAACGGGTCTTTTTGGATTCATGGGCTGCTGCTCCCGAGGAGGGTTATAGTCTCGCTGAAATATTAACTGAAACGATAACGGAGTGCGTCATGACCATCAAGTCCATCCTGAAAATGGGAGACCCACGTTTGTTGCGGGTGGCAAAACCAGTGACCCAATTTGACCACCCTGATCTGGATCAACTCGTGCAAGACATGCTTGACACCATGGCCCATGCGAACGGCGCCGGGCTTGCGGCACCGCAGATTGGGGTTGACCTTCAGGTGGTTATTTTTGGTAGCGGCGCCATTAACCCAAGGTATCCAAGCGAACCCCCCATCCCGCAAACCGTCCTGATCAACCCCGTTTTGACGCCACTTTCTGATGAGGAGGTTACCGGCTGGGAAGGTTGTCTATCGGTACCCGGTATGCGCGCGCAAGTGCCACGTTGGTCGGCGATTCGTTACACGGGCTTCGATCCAAAGGGACAACTGATCGATTGCAAGGCAACCGGTTTTCACGCCCGCGTGGTTCAACATGAGTGTGATCACCTGCTTGGTCAGCTGTACCCAATGCGTGTCCGCGACTTCAGTCAATTCGGCTTTGTCGACGTGCTTTTTCCAGAGCAATCAGTCTTTGAGGGCCGCCAATAGCTCCGTCTCGAGTGCGATCCGATCACGTTGGTTACTCAGGCATTCACCGCGAACCAAGAAGGTGTCCTCAACGCGCTCGCCGAGCGTCGTGATTTTCGATAGCTCCACGCTCACGTGGTGCAACGCAAGCGTGCGCGCAATGCCGTAAAGCAGCCCGGTCCGGTCACTGGCCGATATGGTCAATAACCAGTTCTGCGCCTTTTCATCAGGTCTTAAAGCCACACGCGGGGTCACAGGGAAACTTCTGACGCGGCGCGACAAGCGCCCCAGTTGCGGCTCGGGTAACGGCGTCTGCTTCTCAAGCCGCTGGTACAGATCCGCTTCGATCATCCCGATCAGCTCTCGGTATTGGTCCGAGAGTTGGGTGGACGTCACCTCAAAAGTGTCGAGCGCCTGTCCGTGTTTCGTGGTGTGAATACGCGCATCCAAAATACTGAAGCCTGCACGATCAAAATATCCGCATATCCGAGCGAACAGATCGGTTTGTTCTGGCGCAAATACCATCACTTGGAGCACGTCTGCGAAAGTGGTTCGGCGGGCGCGCACCATGGGCTTTGTGGGATTTGGGTTGTCATGCAAAAACCGAGAAACATGCCGCGTGTGCCATGCAATGTCATCCCCATCGTGCCGCATGAAGTAGCTGATATCCAGCAAATCCCAAACTGGCTGGTGAGCCATGTGAGGTACCGCGTTGAGCGCGAGGATCGACAGGGCGTCACGTTTGCGAGAGTCAACCACTGCGTCAGAGGCCACCGCAGCGCCGCCGAGCACCCGCTGGGCTGTCCGGAACAAGTCCTCGAGTAATTTGCCTTTCCAGGCGTTCCAAACCTTCGGCGAAGTACCCCGGATATCAGCAACTGTGAGGAGGTACAGCCCGATCAAATAACGCTCAGAGCCGATGCGTGATGCAAAGGCGTTGAGGACATCCGGGTCGGTTAAGTCCTGCTTTTGTGCGACGTGGCTCATCAAGAGGTGATTGGCCACTAAAAATTCGATCAGCTGTGTATCCGCCGCTGAGATGCCGTGTTGCTTGCAAAAAACCCGCACATCGCGAGCGCCCAACACCGAGTGGTCGCCGCCACGCCCCTTCGCAATGTCGTGAAACAGCGCCGCGACATACAGGAGCCACGGCTTATCCCAACTTGCCGCCAGTTGCGAGCAGAAGGGGTACTCGTGCGAGTGGTCAGCAATGAAAAAGCGGCGCACGTTGCGCAACACCATCAGCGTGTGCTGATCCACTGTGTAGACGTGAAACAGGTCGTGCTGCATCTGACCGACGATGTTACGAAACGCCCACAGATAGCGCCCGAGAACGGAGGTCTGGTTCATCAACCGCATGGCGTGTGTGATGCCCTCAGGCGACGACAGAATCGCCATAAAGGTCGCCCGGTTCACAGGATCGGCGCGGAACTTCGCGTTCATGATGGGACGCGCGCTGTAGAGCGCACGCAGAGTACGAGCGGAAAAACCGGTGATGCCAACCGTTTTTTGATACAGCAAAAAGGTTTCGAGGATGGCGTGTGGCTCACGCATGTATAGGTCATCGTGAGCGACCTCAATCAAACCAGCGCGATCGTAAAAGCGTTCGTTGATTGGCGTCATGGCACGTTGGGCGTTGTGCGCGCGATCGTACAAAGCCTCTTCGATATTCAACAAGACGATTTGATTGAGCTGTGTGACTGCTTTTGCAGCCCAGTAGTAGCGCTTCATCAGCGCCTCGCTGGCCCGCCGTGCACCCCGCGATTGGCCACTCTCGTCGACCACCGCCTTGAACCCGAAGGCCTCAGCAAGAGGGGTCTGGATGTCGAAAATCAAACGGTCCTCGCGCCGCTTGGTAATGATGTGCAAACGGGCACGAATGAGACACAGCAATGCCTCGTTGGACTTAATTTGTCCCAACTCAAGTGGCGTCAGCAGGCCGTTTTCGGCCATCTCATCCCAAGTGCTGCCAAATCCAGCGGCACTCGCGACCCACGCGATAATTTGCAAATCTCGGAGACCGCCGGGCGACTCCTTACAGTTCGGCTCAAGTGCGTAAGGGGTATTTTCAAAACGCTGATGCCGCTGCTGCATCTCCAGGGTTTTTGCGGTGAAGAAGGCGCTTGGGTCGAGACCGGCCCGAACCTGCGCCATCAATTCGGGCAGGGCGCTTTTGTTTCCGTAAATCCAGCGGGATTCAATGAGCGCCGTTTGAATCGTGACATCGTTCGCGGCCTCCGACACGCACTCCGCAATTTTGCGAACGCTTGACCCGATCTCAAGTCCCGCATCCCAACACAAACCAATAAAGCGTTCCAGCGTGGCCCGCAGTACAGCGTCGTTTTCGGGTTCCGCGCTGGCAGGCAAGAGCACCAAAACATCGACGTCAGACGCCGGGAACAGCTCACCGCGCCCGTAACCGCCCACAGCAACCAAGGTCAGCGTGTTTGGCATCTCAGCGAGCCGCCACACGGATCGCAATGTCTGGTCCGTGTGCTTGGCCAACTGCCTCAACACGCCCTTGACACCACGCGCTTGTAGCGATGGGCTTAGGAGGCTGGTTTGTAACGCCAGCTTACCCGCCCGGTGGTGCTCACGCAGGGTCTGAATCTCTGAGGGAATGATCCCTTCGCGGGTGCGTTCAGGTACGGGTGGCATGAACGAAGGAGGGCAGCGGTGGGCTACCGGCAGAAAGCGTCAACACCTCATAGCCAGTCGGCGTCACGAGCAGGGTATGCTCCCACTGCGCTGACAGCGAACGGTCTTTGGTCACGATCGTCCAGCCATCATTCATTTCCTTGATCTCACGCTTGCCAGCGTTGATCATTGGCTCGATGGTGAACGTCATGCCTTCAACCAAGGTTTCCCCCGTGCCGGGTGTCCCGTAGTGCAAAATCTGCGGGTCCTCGTGAAAACCGCGCCCAATGCCATGGCCGCAAAATTCCCGAACAACACTGAAGCCATGACCCTGGGCAAAGGTTTGTATGGCGTACCCAATGTCGCCCAAGCGCACGCCAGGTTTGACCATAACGATGCCCTTCCACATGGCCTCGTAGGTAATGCTGCAAAGGCGTTTAGCCGCAATTGAGCCATCGCCAACCACGAACATGCGGCTCGTGTCACCGTGCCACCCGTCTTTGATGACGGTGATATCGATGTTGATGATGTCACCCTTTTTCAACGCTTTGTCGTTGGGGATGCCATGGCAAATCGTGTGGTTAACTGAGGTGCAAATTGACTTGGGGTAAGGCTTGTACCCGCCAGGCGCATAGTTCAGGGGCGCTGGGATCGCTTGCTGAACATCAACGATGTAATCGTGGGCGAGCTTATCGAGGGCGTCGGTGGTTATCCCCGCTTGAACGTGGGGTGTGAGGTAATCCAGTACCTCGGATGCGAGCCGGCCTGCAACACGCATACCAGCGACGTCTGATTCGGTTTTGTAAGTGATGGGCATGGCCAATTATCGCACCCGCCGAGCCGCTTGCTGGCGGTCTGTATACACCGGGGTCTTGGATAGGTTCGCCGTCTAAAATACGGACTTCTGGCGCGTTTGCACCACCACCCGAGACCACTGTGACCCCATCCACGCCCCCGAATCTTCACTTTTTCCCTGGCGCAACGGCACTGAGCCCCTTTAAACAACAGCGATTGCTGGCCGAGGTCCAGCGGATCTGCCCGGCGGTGATTGACCTGTGCGCCCAGTCGATTCATGTGGCCATTTACGCCTCAGAGCCCAAGCCTGAACAAATCGATGCGTTGGGCGCCTTGTTGGAGCCCGCGCAGGGGGTGATTTTAGAACTGGCGACGCCCAAGCACGGCTGGGAATGGTGGGTAACGCCTCGGATTGGGACCGTCTCTGCATGGGCGTCAAAGGCCACCAACATCGCGCACAACTGCGGCATCAACGTCACTCGCGTGGAACGAATCACAAAGTGGCAGCTGAGCTTTAAAAAATCGGTTGTCCTGAGCGAGGCGCAGCAAGCGTCTATCTTGGCATTGGCACATGACCGCATGACTGAATCGGTCATCTTTGAGCCCAGTGAGGTTCAAAGGATCGCGACGCGACAACCGGCCCCTCCGATGGAGCGCGTTGACCTACTCGGGGGCGGTCTTGCCGCGCTGTCTGAGGCGAACCAACGTTTCGGGTTGGCACTGGCAACCGAGGAGATGACCTATCTGCTGGACGCCTTCAAAGCTCTGGGGCGGAACCCGACCGACGTTGAGCTGATGATGTTCGCACAGGCCAACAGCGAACACTGTCGCCACAAAATTTTCAATTCGGCATTCATCATCGATGGCGATGCACAGGACCAGAGCCTATTCGGCATGATTCGCAACACGCACCGGCTGCAACCCGCTCACACGGTTGTGGCCTACGCCGACAATGCCGCCGTGATGACGGGGCACACGGTGGCAGCGTTCGCACCGACGCAGCCGGACCAACCCAGCGCCTACGCCGCGAAAACAGCGCTGCGTCACATCTTGATGAAGGTGGAAACCCACAACCATCCCACCGCAATCAGCCCCTACGAAGGCGCAGCAACCGGGGCAGGCGGTGAGATACGCGACGAAGGCGCCACGGGTCGAGGATCGTCGCCAAAAGCCGGTTTGACGGGATTTACCGTCTCGACCATCCATTGGCCGGACGAAGCCAAAACCGTGTTGCAGAGCACATCACAGACATTCCCCCCGGTGCCCACCCACATGGCATCGGCACTCGAGATCATGCGTGACGGCCCGCTGGGTGGCGCAGCGTTCAACAACGAGTTCGGGCGACCTAACCTGACCGGCTATTTTCGAAGCTTCGAACAAGTCATCAAATCAAACGTTGACACGGTCCACTGGGGCTATCACAAGCCCATCATGATTGCGGGCGGACTGGGTGTGATTGACGATGCACTGACGCACAAAATCGAATTCCCAGCGGGTACCCTCTTGATCCAACTCGGTGGCCCGGGGATGCGTATCGGCATGGGTGGTGGCGCGGCCAGCTCGTTGGCAAGCGGCGCGAACGCGGCTGATCTCGACTTTGACTCCGTGCAGCGCGGTAATCCAGAAATTGAGCGTCGAGCGCAAGAGGTGATCAACCACTGCTGGCGACTGGGTGCGGCCAACCCGATCCTGGCGATTCACGACGTCGGCGCCGGTGGCCTGTCCAACGCGTTTCCCGAGCTCACCAACGATGCGGGGCGCGGTGCTTTTTTTGACCTTTCAGCCATTCCGTTGGAAGAGACGGGACTCGCCCCCAAGGAAATCTGGTGCAACGAAAGTCAAGAGCGCTATGTCCTCGCCGTTGCGCCGGACGCATGGCCGCAACTGCAGGCGATGGCTGCCCGGGAGCGTTGCCCCGTTGCAATCGTCGGCGTTGCCACTGCCGACCGAACGCTGGTGGTCGCTGATGAGCGTCTGCCGTCGTCAGAAAGACCCAACACGCGCGGCGACGATAGACCTGTTGATTTGCCAATGGACGTCTTGCTCGGAAAGATGCCGAAATTGACCCGCGACGTTAGCCGGATCAACCGTGAATTTGCCCCCCTTAACCTCGAGGAAGCCCGCCTAGAACCACTGGTCATCGATGTTCTACGTAGCCCCACGGTGGCCTCCAAACGCTTCTTAATCACCATTGGCGACCGCGCCGTGGGTGGCCTGACACACCGCGACCAGATGGTGGGGCCCTGGCAGGTTCCTGTGGCTGATTGTGCGGTCACGCTCGCTGACTACGTGGGCTTTGCGGGGGAGGGGATGGCCATGGGCGAGCGCTCGCCACTGGCGATATTCAACCCAGCCGCATCGGGACGAATGGCCATCGCCGAGAGCCTGACCAACCTGTTGGCGGCGCCCTTTGAACTCGAAAGAGTGAAGATTTCAGCCAACTGGATGGCCGCCTGCGGCGAACCCGGCGAGGACGCCGCACTATACGACACCGTGCGTGCGGTCGGCATGGCGCTGTGTCCCGCGCTCGGCATTTCTATCCCCGTTGGGAAAGACAGCCTGTCGATGCGCACCCAGTGGCAAGCAGACGAGAAGTCCCAGAAAGCGGTTTCACCTGTCAGTTTGGTGGCGACGGCCTTCGCACCCATCGATGATGTGCGCGGGACCCTGACCCCGCAACTCGACCGACGCATTGCCGACACCTCGCTGATCCTGATTGATCTGGGACGCGGCAAGATGCGCATGGCCGGTAGCCAGCTCGCGCAATTGCTCGACCAGACGGATACGCACGCACCAGACCTTGATGACCCGCAAGACCTGATCGCCCTCATTAACGCCATCAACGCACTGCGCCAAACCGGTGCCATCCTGGCTTACCACGACCGAAGCGATGGCGGTCTAATGGCGACCCTTTGTGAAATGGCGTTTGCGGGCCACGTGGGTGTTGCCATCAACGTGGATATGTTGCTGGTGGAAGGGGACGGCATTACCGATAGCCGAATGGATGTCGGCGACAGTAAAAATTGGGCGTCTCAGGTGACTGCGCGCCGCGCGGAGCGAACCATCAGGGCTCTTTTCAACGAGGAACTCGGTGCCGTGATTCAGGTGCCAACCGATCGGCGCGATGAAGTCCTCGCCACACTGCGCCGCCATGGACTGAGTGCCTGCAGCCACGTGATTGGAAAAACCCGCCCGGATGTATCCGCAATGCCCACGGGCAAAGGGCGTATTCAGGTGTGGCGAGACACGCAGGTCATCTTTGACGCGGCACTGGCCGATCTGCACGCGGTTTGGGACAGTGTGAGCTGGCAGATGTGCCGGCTCCGTGACAACCCAGACTGTGCCGATCAGGCGCATGCGGCCGTGGGACTTGCAGATGATCCAGGCATGCAGTGGCATGCACCGTTTGAGATCACCCCATTCAACGTGAATCGTGGCCACTCGAGCGCACCCCGACCACGGGTGGCCGTCCTGCGTGAACAGGGTGTGAACTCTCACGTTGAAATGGCTGCAAGCGTCGATTTAGCTGGCTTTGAGGCGGTTGATGTCCACATGACTGACCTCCAAAGTGGTCGTGCTCAGCTGAAAGATTTTCATGGCTTGGTCGCCTGTGGCGGCTTCAGTTATGGCGACACACTTGGCGCTGGCATTGGCTGGGCCCGCAGCATCCTGTTCAACCCGGCGTTAGAGGCCCAATTCGCCGACTTCTTTGCCCGTCAGGACAGTTTCGGTTTGGGCGTTTGCAATGGTTGCCAAATGTTCGCTGAACTCGCCCCCATTATTCCTGGTGCGAACGCATGGCCACGCTTCACAACCAACCAGAGTCAGCGCTTTGAGGCTCGCTTGAGTCTGGTTGAGATCACCGACTCGCCAAGTATTTTCCTGAAAGGTATGGCCGGCGCGCGTCTGCCAATCGCTGTCGCTCATGGCGAGGGGTTCGCAAATTTCAGTCAGAGAGGGTCCGCGGCGGATGTCTTGATGGCCATGCGCTACATCGATAACCACGGGGCCCCGACCACCGCCTACCCCGCGAACCCGAACGGCAGCGCAGGTGGTCTAACCGGTGTCACAACGGGCGACGGCCGTTTCACCGCCTTGATGCCGCACCCAGAGCGCGTTTTCCGTAACATTCAAATGAGTTGGACAGGTGGCGATATCGATGCCTACAGCCCATGGTCTCAAATTTGGCACAACGCAAGAAAGTGGGTCGGCTAATGACAGCGCTATCCAACAACAATCCGGTGTTTGTACTCGTTCACGGCGCATGGCACGGGGCTTGGTGCTGGTCCCGGACACTGCCGCTTTTCCAACAAGCGGGCTATCACGCGCATGCGGTCAACCTCACGGGTGTTGGTGAGCGTGCGCACCTGCTCAGCGCGCAAATCAACATCGCAACCCATGCCGCTGATGTCGTTGAAACCGTTAAGACCCATGAATGGCCGCGCGTGGTCCTGGTGGGGCACAGCTACGGCGGTATGGTCATCACGCAAGCTGCACACCATTTGATGACGGCGTATCCAGGCGTCCTCCAGCGGTTGGTGTACATCGACGCTCACGTCCCGCAAAACGGCGAGAGTTGGGCTGGCGTGCAAAGTGAGGAAACGCGACGTCTGCGTTTGGCAGAAGGCGCCGCGAACGGCGGTGTTTATTTGTCACCGCCTGACGCCCTTAAATTTGGTTTGGAGGGCGCCGACCGTGACTGGGTTAATCGCCGCCAAACGCCACAACCGTTTGGCGTCTACGACGACCCGGTTCGAATCGATGACGCCGCACTTGCCCAATGCCACCGCAGCTACATTAACTGCGTCGGTAATGTGTTGTCAGGGCTCGAAATCAGCCGCGCACGCGTTAAGGGCAATCCTTTATGGCGCTATTTAGAAATCACGTCGGGACATGACCCCATGGTCAGCCATCCGGATGAACTGGTGGCGATGGTGATTGGCAGCGAAAAACAACCACCTCAAAAGTAAGACGCCCCACGTGGGTGGGGCGCATCGGGTGTCAGCGATCGACCGCGATCACTGTATTTTTGCTTTCTTCAGCAAATCATCTTGTGCTTTGCTCAATGAGTTCTCGCGCAGCTGCTTGGCAATCGCATCTTTAACTTCCGCCAACGGTGGCAACGCGCGCTTGCGTTTATCCGTCAAGCGAATGATGTGCCAGCCAAACTGGCTTTGAACTGGCGCGGCGGTGGTTTGGCCCACGGCCAGCGCGATCATTGCGTTTGAGAATTCAGGGACGTAGCTGTTGGCTGCGGCAAAATTGAGGTCACCGCCTTCAGCGCCTGATCCTGGATCTTTGGAGTACTGTTTGGCGAAGGCTGCGAAGTCTGCGCCGGCAGCCAGTTTGGCCGTCAAATCTTTGGCCTCAGCCTCGGTTTCAACCAAGATGTGGCTTGCGCGGTACTCGGTCGCCTCTGGGCTGTTGGCGATGCGGTCATATTCAGCCTTGATCGCGGTGTCATCGATGTTCGCTTTGGCTTCAATCTCAGCGAACAGGGCGCGGATCAAGATGCTCTGGCGCGCCATTTCCATCTGGTCAGCATAGGCTTGTGTTTTATTGAGCCCGCGTGCTGTCGCGGCCTGAATCAAGATTTCACGGTTGATGATTTCTTGCTTGATCTGCGCTCGCACGTTGTCGTCAATCGCTTGACCCGTGGCAGCCAGTTGGCGCTCCATTGCAGCGGCGCGGCTTGTAGGGACAGGCTTCCCGTTCACGATCGCCAAGTTTTGCGCCATCGCGGGCACCGTTGACATGACGGCTGCAGCCAAAAGACCGCTAACAAACGTTGCTTTTGCTTGCTTAGAAAATGCTTGCTTCATACTGATTTTGAAGAGGGGGTTAAAAAAAGAATGGCGCAGAGGCGCCTCAGGCGGCGGGAAGAATTTCGATCGCAAGGGCATGAAGACCCACGTCCATCAAACCCTGCAAAGAATCATACACACGGCGGTGTTGGGATACCCGGCTGAGGCCCACAAACTGCGACGAAGCAATGCGAACCCGAAAATGGGTTCCGGCACCCCGTCCATTTGAACCGGCGTGGCCAATGTGATCGGCGCTTTCGTCGATGACCTCAAGCGCGGTGGGGCTCAATGCCTGGCGCAACAGTCGCTCGATGGTGGCCACGTCAGAGGTCAGTTCAGCGTTGCTCATGAGCGATCCTCGTTGGCGGCGTGGCCTTGGCCATCCTCTTTCAGGTACTTCGCAAGGTAAAACCCCTGGGCGACGATGAAAACCACGGGGAATGCGTATCCCCAAATCTTGAAGTCAACCCACTGATCGAGTGTGTAAAAGATGGTAACGAACGCATTCAGCGCGCCCATCGCCAAAAAGTAAAGCGCCCAGATGATGCACAAGCGCTGCCAAACCTGTGGCGGTAATTTGAGCTGCGCACCCAGCATCATGTGCAGCAGATTTCGTTTTGCACCCCAAAGGGCACCCAACAACACAAGCGCCAGGGCGGTATACAAGACGGTGGGCTTCCACTGGATAAAACGCTCATCGTGGAGGCTCAAAGTGAGCGCGCCAAAAATAAGGATCAATGCCAAGGTGGCCTTCTGTACGGCGGCGACACGCCGCTCAATGGCGTAAAGCAGGGCGGTTTGCACGACGGTCGCGGCCATCAGGACACCGGTTGCTGCATAGATATCCGCCATGCGGTACGCCACGACGAACAAGGCGATTGGGAAAAAGTCGATTAAAAGTCTCATGTCGGGATTATCACCGGTTGTGTGTTGCGCTGCGGCTTCCGCTTCTGCCTCGCAATCAGCTGGAGCAGCTGATGCTGAGTGACTTCGCCCAGTCGGGCGGTAGGCCAGCCCATGCGCTGTGTTCCGGGTGCTCCTCAAAGGGGGTATCCAAAACCGCTTTCAGCGCCTGAACCATTGAGAAATCTCCCCCTTCAGCACGTGTGATCGCCTCTTGCGCCAGGTGGTTTCGCAGCACATATTTGGGGTTGTTTTGCCGCATGCGGGCCATCTGCTGAGCCTGTTCGTCGGGTGTCTGCTTGGTGATTCGTTGCGCAAAACGGCGCCACCATTCGGCCAAAGCCTCCCGGCTGATGAACCATCGCGCGAGCGCCTCTGGCACGCGCGAGGCATCGACTTCGATGGGGTTGGCGACGTCACTGAGGGTTCGCCAGGCGATGGTGAAGTCAACCGCATCCTTGGCGAGCAGGTCTTGCCAATCATTGATCAATGCGCCGTCGCCTTCAAGCGCTTCCGTTAGACCCATCTTTTGGCGCATGCGACGGGTGTATGCCTCGGTGAATGCATCCGGGTAACACTGAATCGCCTCGGCCAGCGCCTCGACGTCATCCGTTATGGCCGCCAGTGCCTGCGCCAGGGCATGCACGTTCCAGTAGCCGATGTGGGGCTGCTGGTTGAATGCGTAGCGGCCCGTCGTGTCAGAGTGGTTGCAAATGTGTGTTGGTACAAACGCATCCATGAACTGGAAGGGACCGTAGTCAATCGTGAGTCCGATGGCGCTCATGTTGTCTGTGTTCATGACCCCGTGGCAAAACCCCACACATTGCCAGTGGGCGATCAGTGCGGCGGTGTCGCGGGCAACTTGGGCCGCGAAAGCAGGGACTTGCTCGGCCGGTGTCAGGGCTTGAAGGTCTGGAAAGAATCGCGCCACGGTGTTGTCGAACAACGCCCTCAATGCGTCAGGCTTGCCGTGATGAGCAAAGTGTTCAAAATGCCCAAAACGCAAAAATGTTGGCGCGCAACGGGTCACGACAGCGGCCGTCTCCAGCGTCTCACGGCGCACCGGCGTGCGGGCGGCAACCAAGGCCAGGGCGCGGCTGGTTGGAATCCCCAGGCCGTGCATGGCCTCGCTGCACAGGTACTCGCGAATGCTGCTGCGCAGGACGGCTCGGCCATCACCCATCCGCGAATACGGGGTTGGGCCAGCCCCTTTCAACTGGAGCTCCCACAGCCCCATCGGGCTGTCGAGTTCGCCCAAAAACAAGGCGCGGCCGTCGCCAAGCTGCCCAGCCCAGACGCCAAATTGGTGACCACTGTAGACCGTAGCGACCGGTGCCGGGCCATTCGGCCACGCGGCGTTACCACCCAGAATGTCCAAGAGAGCAGGGCTAAAAACCGTTGCAGGGAGCCCCAATGTCCGCGCGAGCGCTTGGTTGATCGCTCCCCACCGAAGACCAGACAATGGCGTTGCCGGCGTTGGCGTCGCGAAGGCCTCGCCCAGCGCCGACAGACCAATCGGTCGGAGTGTTGGAAGGGGAGGGAATTCTGGGTGTTCAGACATGGGCGTATTGTCCCTCATGGCGCTGGATATCATTGAAATCGCGTTAGCATCCCCCTAGTCAGAACTCAAACAATGCATCAGGAGAGACACCATGTTCGGCATCATGCAAGACCGCCCCCTGTTAATCAGCAGCATCATCACCCATGCAGAGCGTTTCCATGCGGAGACAGCCATCGTCTCGCGGCGTGTCGAAGGGGACTTGCATGCAACCAACTGGGGTGAGGTCGCCGTCCGTGCCCGACGCCTCGCCAACGCCCTCGATAAGCTCCAAATCGCGGCAGGCTCACGCGTAGCGACATTGGCCTGGAACGGCTATCGGCACTTGGAGACCTACTTCGGGGTCAGCGGCAGCCAGCGCGTGCTTCACACCCTCAACCCGAGGTTGTCGCCACAACAGCTGGCTTGGATCATCAACCACGCGGGTGATCAAATCGTGTGTTTTGACTTGACCTTCCTCCCGCTCGTCGAAGCGGTGATCGATGACTGCCCAACGGTGACCCATTGGGTGGCCTATGCGGATGCCGATAAGCTACCTGCCAAGACCCGCATCAATGGGTTGCTGTCCTACGAGGCCTTATTGGCGGCTGCGGACAGCGCATATGAATGGCCTGTTTTCGATGAACAAAGCGCCTCAAGCATGTGCTACACAAGTGGCACGACGGGTAACCCCAAAGGGGTTCTGTACAGCCACCGTTCGACCCTGATCCACGCGCTGGCCGCCGGTTTACCTGACACGCTGAACATCTCTGCGACCGACTCTATCTTGCCGGTCGTCCCCATGTTCCACGTCAACGCGTGGGGCATTCCTTACACCGCGGCGCTGGTCGGTTGCAAGCTGGTCTTTCCTGGCCCCGCGATGGATGGACAGTCGGTTTATGAATTGATCGAAAGCCAAGGCGTCACAATGGCCGCGGGCGTGCCGACCGTTTGGCAAATGCTGCTCGCACACATGGATAAAGAGGGCAAGACCTTCAGCACCCTGAAGCGCACAGTGATTGGCGGCTCCGCCTGCCCGCCAGCGATGTACGACCGATTCGTTGACCAGTTCGGTGTGCAGGTACTGCACGCTTGGGGCATGACGGAGATGTCGCCTTTGGGCACGGTTGGCGTGTTGAAGAATCAAAAGGCAGACGAACAGACGCAGCGAAGCCAGCTGTTGAAGCAAGGCCGTCCGGTGTTTGGGGTTGACATGAAAATTGTCGACGACGCCGGCGTAACGCAACCATGGGACGGTAAAGCCAGCGGCAACCTGTTGGTTCGTGGTCCCTGGATCCTGTCCGATTACTACCGATCAGGTGGTGCCAGCCCATTGGTCGATGGGTGGTTCCCAACGGGGGACGTTGCCACCATCGATACGCAAGGGTTCATGCAGATCACGGATCGATCGAAAGATGTGATCAAGTCCGGCGGCGAGTGGATCAGCTCCATTGACATTGAAAACATCGCGATGGCGTTCCCGGGTGTGATGATGGCCGCGTGTATCGGCGTGCCGCATCCAAAATGGGATGAGCGTCCGATCATCGTCGTTGTTCGCAAGCCAGACACCGACGTTGACAAAGCCGCCTTGTTGGCTTTTTATGACGGCAAGGTCGCAAAGTGGCAAACACCCGACGACGTCGTCTTTGTCGATGCGATCCCTTTAGGTGCCACTGGAAAAATGCAGAAAATGGTGCTGCGTGAGCAACTCAAAGACTACCAATTGCCGAGCGCCTAAGGCGCTGGCGCGAGGGTATTGACGCATGGAGTGGTGGGTCGTCACATTGCTTAACGGCATTAGTTTTGGCCTGCTTCTCTTTTTACTGAGCGCGGGTCTGACGCTCACGCTCAGCCTCATGGGCATCCTCAATTTTGCGCATGCCAGCTTTTATATGCTCGGAGCCTATGCGGCTTTCGCGCTGACCGAGCAGATCGGCTTTTTCCCCGCATTGTTGTTATCGCCCGTGCTCGTGGGGCTCTTCGGTGCCTGGATCGAGTCCAGCCTGCTGCGGCGCGCCAAGCACAAGGGCCATGTCTCGGAGTTGATGCTCACGTTTGGCGTCGCCATGCTCGTTTTTGAGGGCGTCACGCTGGTGTGGGGACATGGTCCGGTCGACTACCGGATTCCCCCCGTGTTTGAAGGCGCCTTCGTCTCCGTCTATGGGCATTCGTTTTCCAACTACCGCGCATTCATGATGGCAATCGCTCTACTGATGGCTGGTGGGATCTGGCTGGGACTCAATCGAACGCGCTTTGGGTTGGTCATACAAGCCGCTAGAACGCACCCGGAAATGGTGTCGTGTCTTGGCCATGACGTCCCACGGATATTTAAGTGGGTTTTTGCGGGAGGCGCTGGTTTGGCGGGGCTGGCCGGCGTCATCGGTGGCAACGCATTCGTGACCGAGCCCAACATGGCCATGGGAATGGGCAATCTTCTGTTTGTCGTCATCATTGTGGGCGGACTGGGGTCGCTGGCGGGGGCCTTTTGGTGCGCGTTGTTGTTGGGCACACTGCAGACAATGGCGGTGACGCTGACCGTCTCCATCGCGGACGTTCTAAAGAATTTAACGACGCTGGGTGGTTTGTCCGCCCCCAATTTTGATGGGATCCCTCATTGGATGGCACAACCGCTCAGTAACTTTGCGCCCTTGCTGCCATACGTCCTACTTGTCGTTGTTTTGACGTGGCGACCACAGGGGCTTTGGGGCCGAGGGCAGGCCGCGTGACGCCGACCATCAAGCTGCGCTGGTGGTGCATGGCGATGGCTGTCCTACCGCTTGTGTTCACGAGCAGTTACAGCACCAGCCTGATGACGCAAATGCTGGTGGGCATCCTCATCTGCCTGAGTTACCAAGTACTTTTGAGTCAGGGCGGGATGCTCAGTTTCGGCCATGCCATCTTCACGGGGGCCGGTAGTTACGCAGTCATTCACGGACTGAACACCCACCTATTTGAGATGGGCGCAACCGGTTGGCTTTGGGTCATCGCATTGCCACTCCTGGGCGGCCTGACCGCTGCGGCTGTTGCCGCGATGCTTGGTTGGATCGCAACGGCTCGCTCGGGAACGCCTTTCGCCATGATCACGCTGGGGTTGGGTGAGCTGGTCTGGGCGGCCGCCTGGATGTTCCCCGACTGGTCTGGCGGAGAGGCCGGTCTCAGTGCAGACCGCACGGTCACTGACCCGCCTCTTGGGATGAACTTTGCCCAAGCGTGGCACCTCTACGCACTGTCAGCGGTGTACGTGTTGGCCTGCGCCTGGGCCGTTGTCAGATTCACGCAAACGCCGATGGGGTTGATGCTCCGTGCGACGCGTGATCGGGCGGTGCGTGTGGCATTTTTAGGCTACAACCCACACCTGATCCGCTACATCGCGTTCATCGTATCGGCATTCATTGCGGGTATTGCGGGTGGCCTGACAGCCCTCAACTTTGAATTCGTCAGCGTCGACAGTTTTAGTTTGCAACGCTCTGGCAGCGCGATGCTTTTCACGGTTGTTGGGGGCGGCGCGCTCATTGGCGGCTCAATCATTGGCGGTGTTTTGATGGTTACCGCGTCCGTCGTGTTGTCGACCTTCACCCCCGCGTGGTCGGCCTATGTGGGCTTGTTGTTTATCTGGGTGGTGATGCGATGGCCCAACGGGCTGTCGGGCATGACGCCACGGGACGTTTTGGCCCGGGCCAACGGGTGGGGCCTTGCGACCGCAATCGGGATCATTTTCCTCATCGAAATGACCTACCACTGGGTCACGGCAGTGGCTGCCGGTATGCCCGCCACGCTTGACATTCTGATGGTCTCCGTCAACGTTTCACAGGCCTCACACTGGTCTTTGGCGATTGCCTTTACCGCTGTGGCCTATTGGTTGGCGTCACGTGGCCGCACGCCCTCACGCGAGGGGCGCTCGTGAGTCAACCCATTTTGACCCTCAACCAGATTGGCCATCGCTTTGGCGCCACGGTCGTCCTTTCGGATATCAACTTGGCTGTGGCGACCGGTGAGACCCTTGCCATCATTGGGCCCAATGGGGCGGGTAAGTCGACCCTCTTTAACTTGATTTCAGGTGCCATGCGACCCCACACGGGCACCATCTCGCTGAACGGTCAGGCCATTCAGGGCTTACCCGTCCAGCAGGTCACGCGACGGGGTATCGGGCGAAGCTTCCAGATTAGCCAACTGTTTGACTCCCTCACGGTGGAGGAAAGCATCATTGCGGCGAGCTTTTGGCAATCGGGGATGGGTCATCAGTTCTGGCGGCCATTGCGCGGCGCGGTAGCCGAACAGGCGGGCCTCATGGCGCGCGCCGAAGCCCTCATGGCAGCGCTCGGCCTCACCCATAAGCGCCAGACGCTCGCGGGCGCGCTGCCTTACGCTGACCAGCGGGCCCTCGACATCGCTCAGGCAGTGGCCAGCGGTGCCTCGGTGCTCTTGCTCGATGAGCCGACCGCGGGCATGAGCAAAGCACAAACCGCTCAATTTTTGAGCCGTATAGCGGAGATCACGAAGGACAAAACCATCTTGCTGATTGAGCACGACATGTCGGTTGTGTTTGAGTTGGCCGACCGGATCGCCGTTCTTGTCGGCGGTGAGCTGTTGGCGTGTGATGTGCCGCAGGCGGTTCGCCGTAACCCGGCAGTTCAGGCCGCCTATTTGGGTGAGTGGCGGCAGGAGGGCGAGTCATGGCCCAGTTGAAGCTCGATCGTTTGTGGGCGTTTTATGGGCAAGCACCCATCCTGCGTGGGATCAACCTTCGCATTGATACGGGTGAGATTCTCACCGTACTCGGTCGTAACGGATCTGGCCGATCGACCCTGGCCAAAGCGGTGATGGGCTTGGTTCAGACCGAGGGGCACCGCGAGTGGGACGGCCGGTCGCTGCAAGGCCTACATCCACACGAAATCGCGCGCTCAGGCATTGCCTACGTGCCAGAAACGCGAGACGTCTTCCCTGAACTGACAGTCGCCCAAAACCTGGCCTTGGGTGCCATGCATCGCGCGAGCGCGACAACAGCCGCACCACCTTGGGGCGTCCCGGAGGTGCTGCACCTGTTTCCACAACTCTCGCAGCGGTTTCAAACGCCCGCCGGTGTTCTGTCTGGTGGGGAGCAACAGATGCTTGCGCTCGCGCGAGCCACACTGGGGTCGCCAAAGCTACTGGTGGTTGACGAGCCCACCGAGGGCCTCGCACCTCAATTGGTCAAGCAGGTGAGTCAATTTTTAATCGCATTGAAGCATCAGGGCGTCGGCGTTTTATTGATGGAACAAAAATTACAAATGGCACTGACCATTTCGGACCGGATCGCCGTCATGGCGGGCGGGGCCATGGTTTTCGATGACAGCCGTCAGGCATTTATGCGCGCCGAGTCGCAGCATGCCGCTTGGTTGGCGCTTTGATTTACTCAGTCGCAAAGATGCCAGTACCCTCGGATAAGATGCAGTAAATTAGCACGACTGTTCGTTTTTAACCCAGAGCAAAGCCGTAGGCAGGAGATCACATGACAGCCCACTTTGAGTTGCGAGGACCGATCGCGGTCATCACGATGGATAACCCCCCGGTCAACGGCCTTGGCCTCACAACCCGGCAGGGTATTGTCGCGGGCATCAACCAAGCGCTCGCAGATGACAACGTCGCAGCGATCGTTATTACCGGCAAGGGGAAAGCCTTCAGTGGTGGTGCCGATATCCGAGAGTTCGGTACCCCAAAAGCGATGCAAGAGCCCAACCTGTTGAGCGTGATCGCGGTGGTCGAGTCAGCGTCAAAGCCCGTCGTTGCTGCCGTCCACTCGGTGGCGATGGGCGGTGGGCTGGAACTGGCGCTGGGCTGCCATTACCGTGTCGTCGCGCCTGGGTGTCAAGTGGCCCTACCCGAGGTCAAGCTGGGCTTGGTGCCCGGTGCAGGGGGCACGCAACGTCTGCCAAGGGCGCTCGGCGTTGAGGTGGCACTCAACATGATTGCCTCAGGAGAGAGCGTGCCCAGCGAGGCTTTGGCAGCAATACCTGGACAGCGGTTATTCGATGCGGTTGCGTCATCTGCAGACACGGTGCTCGACGAGGCGATTGCTTTTGCGACGCAGCATGCCACCAAACGGCCATTGCCTCGGGTGCGTGATTTGCCGTGTCAACACCGACAAGGGGACGCCTACTTTCAATTCGCGCGAAACATGGTCCGTGGCATGGCAAAGCAGCTGCCAGCACCTGTGAAGTGTGTTGACCTGGTTGAGGCAGCCACCAAGCAGGGTTTCGACGCGGGCATGCAAACCGAACGGCAAACATTCCTGAACCTGATGTGGACACCCGAGAGCCGGGCCTTGCGACACATTTTTATGGCGAGCCGTGCGGCGTCAAAGATCGCCGACGTGCCATCAGACACCCCAAAGAAAGAGATCGCGCAAGTCGGTGTGATCGGCGCTGGCACCATGGGCGGCGGTATCGCCATGAACTTCCTCAATGCGGGGATCCCCGTGGTGATGCTGGAAACCACCCAAGAAGCACTTGATCGGGGAATTGCCACGGTCACGCGTAACTACGAGGCACAGGTCAAAAAAGGCAAACTCACGGCTGAGAAACTCGCGGCCCGAATGGCGTTACTCAAGACAAGCTTGAGTTATGACGACCTGTCAGAGGCCGACCTCATCATTGAGGCGGTTTACGAAGACATGGGCGTTAAGGCGTCGGTTTTTAAAGCGCTAGACAAAGTCGCTAAGCCAGGGGCGATCTTGGCATCCAACACATCAACACTCGACCTGAACCAGATCGCGAACTTCACAACACGGCCAGCCGACGTGGTCGGTATGCATTTCTTCAGCCCCGCAAACGTGATGAAGCTTTTAGAAGTCGTGCGGGGTGCCGAGACGTCAAAAACCGTGCTGGCGACAACCATGGCCGTTGCCAAGCGCATCAAGAAGACGGCGGTGGTCGCCGGGGTTTGCGATGGGTTCATCGGTAACCGAATGATTGAGCAATACGTGAGGCAAGCCACCTTCTTGCTAGACGAGGGCTGCTCACCTGAGCAAGTTGACAAAGCCATCGAAAAATTTGGCTTTGCGATGGGTCCGTTCCGTATGAGCGATCTCGCCGGTAACGACATCGGCTGGGCCATCCGCAAGCGGCGCGCCCAGGAAAACCCCGAGATGCGCTACAGCAAGTCAGCCGACCTGCTGTGTGAACTCGGGCGATTTGGCCAAAAGGTCGGCGCTGGTTGGTACGACTACCAGGCTGGCGCACGCCACGCGATTCCCAGCCCCGTTGTGGCCGACATGTTGGCGAAGCACCGCAGCAACGGAAACCTCACGCAACGACGCATCAGCGCTGATGAAATCGTCGATCGGCTGGTCTTTGCGCTGGTCAATGAGGGCGCACACTTATTGGCGGAAGGCATCGCGTCGAAAGCGGGCGACATCGACATGGTTTACCTCACAGGGTACGGATTCCCGATGTTTCGGGGTGGCCCAATGCGCTACGCCGATGAGGTGGGTCTCATGCGGGTTATCCAACGCATGCGACAGTTCGCACAAAACCCCATGGACGACCAAGCTTTTTGGACCCCAGCGCCGTATCTGCAGGCATTGGTCGACAAAGGCCAAGGTTTCACCAGCTAACCCACTGACGCAAGGAATACCCCATCATGACTGCTGCATTGATTGTTTCGACCGCGCGCACACCGCTGGCAAAAAGCTGGAAAGGCGCTTTCAATATGACCCACGGCGCAACGCTTGGCGGCCACGCCGTGGCAGCCGCCATGTCCCGTGCCGGTATTGACCCAAGCCAAGTTGAGGACGTCATCATGGGTTGCGCCAACCCTGAGGGTGCAACCGGACTCAACATCGCGAGGCAAATCGCGCTCAAGGCGGGCTGTCCTGTCAGCGTCTCCGGAATGACCGTTAACCGGTTTTGCTCTTCAGGACTACAAACCATTGCGATGGCTGCCCAACGAATCGTTGCCGGTGAGGGCGATACCTACGTCGCAGGTGGCGTAGAGAGCATCTCGTGTGTCCAGCAAGAAATGAATCTGCACATGGCGCAGGACCCCGCGCTCGCAGCGCAAGTGCCCGCCATCTACTGGTCGATGCTGCAAACGGCAGAACAAGTGGCAACGCGCTACAAAATTGATCGCTCACTCATGGACGCCTATGGGGCGCAGAGCCAACAGCGCGCCGCTGCCGCTCGCGCCGCCGGTCTGTTTGACGCCGAGATTGCGCCGATCACCGTCACAGCAGGTATCGCTGATAAGCAGCGCGGCCTGATTACCCGCGAGACAACCGTGACCCAAGATGAAGGTATTCGCGAGGGGACCACACTTGAGGCGGTCGCGGGTATTCGCCCCGCCATGCCAGGCGGTGTCGTGGCCGCAGGTAACGCGAGTCAGTTTTCGGACGGCGCGGGCGCCTGCGTGGTGATGCACGAGGACCGCGTGGCCCAAATGGGCCTGAAACCGTTGGGGCGTTTTTTGGGTTTTGCTGTCGCGGGGTGCGAGCCCGACGAGATGGGTATTGGGCCCGTATACGCCGTACCCAAGGTGTTGAAACGACTCGGCCTGACGGTGGCTGACATTGACCTCTGGGAGCTCAACGAAGCCTTCGCGGTGCAGGTCTTGTACTGCCGTGATCAGTTGGGCATACCCGCCGAACGCCTCAACGTGAACGGCGGTGCGATCGCGCTGGGACATCCCTATGGCATGAGTGGACAACGCCTAACGGGCCACGCGCTGATAGAAGGCAAACGACGCGGCGCCAAGCGGGTCTGCGTGACCATGTGCATTGGCGGTGGCATGGGTGCAGCCGGTATCTTCGAGGTGCTTTGACCCATGGTGAATCACATCGTCATGTGGCGCTTTAAAAGCGCAGCCGAAAACGGTCAGAGCAAGTCGGCGAATATCGCTGAAGCGGTACGCCTGCTGAACGGTTGTCGGCACCTGGTGCCGGGCATTACGGGGTTTGACGTGGTGCGCGGCAGCGAACACCCGGCATGCACGGCAGATCTGATGTTGGTGAGTCAATTTGTTGACCAAGCGGCACTGGATGCCTATCAAAACCACCCAGACCATAAAGCACTCAAGCCCTTCATGTCCGCGGTGGTCGACCACCGCGAGTGCATGGACTATCAGACACCAAACATTTAAATTTCAGGAGACGCACATGGCGAGAAGCATCAACGCATTGTTTGACTTGAGCGGCAAGACCGCATTGGTGACAGGTGGTTCCAGGGGCCTTGGTTTACAGATGGCCGAGGCACTGGGCGAGGCGGGCGCCCGCATTTTGGTGACTGCACGGAAAGAGGATGAACTGACGCAAGCGGTCACGCACCTCAAATCACGCAACATCGAGGCCGACTGGGTGGCTGCTGATTGCGCTGATCCCGCGAGCATCAAAAAGCTTTGTGACACCGCCATGTCGCGCTTGGGCCATGTCGACATCTTGGTTAACAACGCCGGCGCAGCGTGGGGAGCACCCGCCGAAGATCACCCACTTGAGGCATGGGACAAGGTCATGAACCTCAATATTCGTGGCTATTTTTTGCTCAGCCAGATGATCGGGAAACTGTGCATGATCCCGCGGCATTCCGGGCGCATCATCAATTTGGCCTCAATCGCGGGGCTTGGCGGCAACCCCGAGGACATGCAGACCATCGCCTACAACACCTCCAAGGGCGCTGTGCTCAACTTTACGCGCGCGCTGGCCGCTGAGTGGGGCCATCACAACATCACGGTTAATGCGATTTGTCCTGGATTTTTCCCCAGCAAAATGACCAAGGGGACGTTGGAACACATGGGTGTTGATCGGCTCATTGCCGGTGCGCCGCTGAAGCGACTGGGCGATGACGAAGACCTCAAAGGCCTTTGCGTCTTGTTTGCCAGCGACGCCGGCAAGCACATTACAGGGCAATGGATGGCCGTCGATGGCGGTGTGACAGCCGTGGTTGCTGGCTAATGGACTTTCCAACCCCCATTCCTTTCGTTGAGGCCTTGGGTTTCTCCCTCATAGACATGGATGCGGGGACCAGCCGCATCACCTTCGAGCCGCGGCCCGAGCACCTCAATTCTTTTCACGTCACACATGGGGGCGCCAGCATGACGCTTCTTGATGTCACGATGGCCCACGCAGCCCGGAGCTTGGCCGTGCACATGGGCGTCGTAACCATAGAGATGAAAACCAGCTTCATGCAACCCGCCAAAGGCCCTCTAACCGCCGATGGCAAGGTGTTGCATCGCACGGCCACATTGGCCTTCACCGAAGGCACCATCCGCGACGCAAGTGGCCGCATTTGCGCGCATGCGACGGGTACCTTCAAATATCTGCCACGACTCGCCAATGGCGACCGAACCATCAACACGCTAGGCGGGACGCCCACACCATGACCATCAACCAACAAATTATTCTGAAGTCACGCCCAGAGGGGCAGGCGAGTGTCGACAACTTTGCCCTGCGAGAGGAAAACCTTCCGGTCATCAAAGCCGGTCAGGTGCTGGTGCGGCATCAATTTCTGAGCCTTGACCCCTACATGCGCGGACGCATGAATGCGGGTAAGAGCTACGCAGAAGCACAGCCCTTGGACCATGTGATGATCGGCGGTACTGTGGGCGTCGTTGAGGCGAGTGCCCACGAAAACTACCAACCCGGTGATACCGTCGTAGGTATGGGGGGGTGGCAAACCTACAGCGTGGTCAACGCGAACGAACCGGGTGCAATCCGAAAAGTCAGCACAACCCATATTCCTGCAAGTGCCTATTTAGGACCTGTTGGCATGCCTGGCGTCACGGCCTGGATGGGCTTGACCCAGATTTGCAAACCGAAAGCAGGCGAGACCCTCGTGGTCAGCGCGGCAAGTGGCGCTGTTGGCTCGGTGGTGGGCCAACTGGGCAAAGCGATGGGGTGCCGCGTCGTTGGCATTGCTGGTGGGGCAGAAAAGTGCAACTACGTCACACAGCAACTCGGCTTCGACGCCTGCGTCGATTACAAGGCGCACCCCGACAGTAAATCGCTTTACACAGCACTAAAAGCAGCAACACCTGCGGGTGTGGATGCCTATTTTGAAAACGTGGGTGGCGTCATCATGGACACGGTTTTGGCGCGAACCAACCCCTTTGCGCGCGTTGCGGTTTGCGGTTTGATCGCTGGCTACGACGGTGCGCCCTTGCCCATGAACAACGCCGCATTAATCCTCGTCAACCGTTTATCGATTCAAGGCTTCATTGTGAGTGAGCGGATGGACCTGTGGCCGGAAGCGTTGAAGACCTTGGGCGAGCGAGTGGCAAAGGGGCAACTGGTCTACAAAGAAACCATATCCGAAGGTCTGCGGAGTGCGCCCGAGGCCTTTCTCGGTTTGCTCAAGGGCCAGAACTTCGGAAAGCAGTTGGTGCGGGTGTCGGAATAAGGCGGAACAAGATGAAGCGTTTTGAAGGGAAGACAGCCGTCCTGACGGGCGCTGCATCTGGTTTTGGCCGTGCTTGTGCGCAACGCGCCTCGGCGCTGGGTATGAACCTGGTTCTGGTGGATGTCCAAGCGAATGCGCTCAACGACGTCGCCGATGCCTTGAGGGCTGAAGGCGCATCTGTGTTGACGCAGGTTGTTGACGTCTCGAATGCCGCGGCCATGGATGCCCTGGCACAAACGGTCATGGCACATTACGGCGCGCCACATTTCGTCTTCAACAACGCGGGGGTCGGAACCAGCGGCCTGACCTGGGAGGCCACGACCGCTGACTGGGAGTGGGTTTTGGGGGTCAATGTGTGGGGTGTTATCCACGGTGTGCGGGTCTTCACGCCGCTGATGCTTGAAGCGGCCAAGGCGGATCCGACCTACGAAGGGCATATCGTGAACACCGCAAGCATGGCGGGGTTACTGACACCGCCCAACATGGGCGTGTACAACGTGTCGAAGCACGCGGTCGTCGCATTGACAGAATCACTCTACCAAGACCTTTGTTTGGTGACCGACCAAGTAAGCGCCAGTGTTTTGTGTCCTTATTTTGTCCCCACAGGCATCAGCCAAAGCGACCGTAACCGCCCTGAGTCGGCTAACGCACCGCTCACAAAGAGCCAGCAGATTGGTCAGGTCATGCTCAACAAGGCAGTCATGGCTGGGAAGGTGACGGCCGAGGCTGTCGCCGATGTGGTGTTCGAGGGCGTGAAAGCGAATCGTTTTTACCTCTACAGCCATCCGCAGGCACTGTCGGCTGTTGAGGCCCGCCTAAACGCCATCATGGGGCAGAAGCAGCCGCCAGACCCCTTTTCGGAACGGCCACAGATTGGCGAAAATCTCCGCCAGGCGTTGCGCGGGGAATGAGGCGGTTAACATGGCGGGTTGCCTGTTAACTGAACCCATTTTTTACTGCCATGTCTGACATCATTGCGCGACTCGCGCAAGAACTCAAAATTCGCCCTGCGCAAGCCATTGCGGCCGTGTCGCTGCTGGATGAGGGCGCCACCGTGCCCTTCATCGCGCGCTACCGCAAAGAGGTCACTGACGGCCTCGATGACATCCAACTCCGCGAGCTGGAAGCCCGCCTCGCTTACCTGCGTGAACTCGCAGACCGTCGCCAGACGGTCTTAAAAAGCATTGAAGAGCAGGGTAAATTGACGGAGGCGCTGCGAGCCAGCATCGCTGCGGCCGATACCAAACAGGCACTCGAAGACATTTACTTGCCTTTCAAGCCCCGCCGCCGCACGAAGGGCCAAATGGCCATTGAGGCCGGTTTGTTGCCATTGGCAACACAGCTGTTCGCTGACCCAAGCCTCGACCCACACGCCTGCGCAATGGCCTATGTCGTCGCGGAGCGCGTAGAGGGCGATCCCGACTTCAGCACGACGGCCGCCGTTTTGGACGGTGTTCGGGACATCCTCAGTGAGCAATGGGCTGAGGACGCCGCTTTGCTGACCCACATGCGGGAGTGGCTCTGGCAGGATGGGGTATTTCAAAGCAAACTGGCCAGTGGGCAAAACGAAAACGATGCCGACACGGCCAAATTCAGGGACTATTTCGACTACCAAGAACCGATTAACAAAGTTCCATCTCACCGTGCATTGGCTGTTTTCCGTGGTCGCAGCCTGAATTTACTGGATGCCAAATTGGTGCTGAACGAGGCCCTTGAGCCCGGCGAGCCCAGCATCGCAGAGGGCTTCATCGCGAGGCACATTGGCTGGCGTCATCAGGCGAGGCCGTCGGATGACTTGTTGCGCCGCACGGTCACGTGGACATGGAAAGTGAAATTAAGCCTATCCCTTGAGAGGGACCTGTTCAACCGCTTGCGGGAATCGGCTGAACAAGTGGCGATCAAGGTTTTTGGTGACAACCTGCGCGACCTCCTTTTGGCGGCCCCCGCCGGCAACAAGGCGGTGATGGGCCTGGACCCAGGCATTCGCACGGGTGTCAAGGTGGCTGTGGTCGACGGCACCGGAAAATTAGTGGCCACGCAAACGGTCTACCCCCACGAGCCGCGCAAAGACTGGACAGGCGCTTTACACACGTTGGCGCACCTGTGCGAGACGCACGGGGTTGCACTGATCGCCATTGGCAACGGGACGGCCAGCCGAGAGACCGATAAGTTAGCTGCCGATGTTATCCAGCAGCTTGCGCAACAACGAGGCAAGAGTGATGGCGCTGGCTTGGTTCAAAAATTGGTGGTCAGCGAGGCGGGCGCATCGATTTACAGCGCGAGCGCATTCGCAAGTCAAGAGCTGCCCGATGTCGATGTGAGCCTGCGCGGTGCCGTGAGCATTGCCAGGCGTGTCCAAGACCCACTGGCAGAGTTGGTCAAGATTGACCCCAAATCAATCGGGGTGGGGCAGTATCAGCACGATGTCAACCAGACCGATCTGGCGAAACAATTGGAAGCGGTTGTTGAGGACTGCGTGAATGCTGTGGGCGTCGACCTCAACACGGCGAGTGTCCCGCTGCTGAGTCGGGTATCAGGCTTGAGTCCAACCGTGGCGAAATCGGTCGTGAAATGGCGCGACAGCCATGGCGCATTTGCATCGCGTGATCAATTGCTGAGCGTGACCGGTTTGGGTCCAAAAACCTTCGAACAAAGCGCTGGATTCCTGCGTATTCGTGGTGGTGAAAACCCACTCGATATGACCGGGGTTCACCCGGAAACCTACCCGATCGTTGAAAAGCTTTTGGCAGAAACGGGGCGATCTATCGACGCCTTGATGGGCCAACAAACCGTCTTGCGTCAGGTCCAACCTGAGCGCTTGATTACGCAACAGTTTGGTGTTGTGACTGTCCGAGATATCTTGTTGGAACTGGAGAAACCAGGGCGCGATCCACGCCCTGATTTCCAGGTGGCGCGCTTTAATGACGGGGTTGAGGACATCAAAGACCTGCAGCCAGGCATGCTGCTCGAAGGAACCGTGAGTAACGTCGCTGCGTTCGGCGCATTTGTCGATATTGGTGTGCATCAAGACGGTTTGGTTCACGTCAGTCAGCTGCGTGATCAGTTCGTGAGCCATGCACACGAGGTTGTTAAAGCCGGGGATATCGTGAAAGTAAAGGTGGTTGAGGTCGATGTGGCTCGCAAACGCATCAGCCTGACCATGCGCCTGGGCGCCCCCACGCCACAAAAGGGTGCGGCAGCGGGAGAGAACCGATTCCAACACGCTGAGCGAGGGCAACAGCAACGCCGCACCGGTGGTGCGGTTCCGAACCGTGCGACCACAACCGCGCCCTCGGCCATGGCGAATGCCTTTTCAAAATTACAGCAGCTGCAAAACAAACGCTGACTCTCAAATAACAGGAGCCCCTCATGTACCACGCAAACCCCGATCGCTACGATGGCCGGATGCCTTACCGAACCTGCGGTGCCAGCGGCTTGCGGTTGCCAGCCATCACCTTGGGCCTGTGGCATAACTTCGGCGATGCCACGCCAATAGAGACGCAAAGGGCGATGCTCCGCACCGCCTTCGATGCCGGCATCACGCACTTTGACCTCGCGAACAATTACGGCCCGCCGGCGGGCAGTGCTGAAACCAATTTTGGCGCTCATCTGCGGCGCGACTTCAAACCGTATCGCGATGAGTTGATCATTTCCAGTAAGGCCGGCTGGGACATGTGGCCAGGGCCCTATGGCAGCGGGGGCGGCTCGCGCAAATACCTGCTTGCAAGTCTCGACCAGAGCCTGCAACGCATGGGTTTGGATTATGTGGATATCTTTTACTCTCACCGCTTTGACCCCGATACCCCGCTAGAGGAGACCATGGGCGCCCTCGCAAGCGCCGTCAAGCAGGGCAAAGCGCTTTACGTGGGCATTTCGAGCTACTCGGCAAAAAAGACAGCAGAGGCCACCCAGCTACTGAAAGACATGGGTATCCCGTGCTTGATCCATCAGCCGTCCTACAGCCTATTAAACCGATGGATTGAGGCCGACTTGTTGGACACGCTCCAGGACAACGGCATTGGCTGTATCGCCTTCAGTCCGTTGGCGCAGGGTTTGCTGACCGACCGCTACCTCAACGGCGTTCCCGCCGATTCACGGATGCACCGCCCAGGTGGTGGGTCACTCAAAGCAGAACACGCCTCAGAGGAAAACATCGCCCGCATCAGAGGGCTCAGCGCGATCGCTAAAAGCCGTGGTCAGAGTTTGGCGCAAATGGCCGTTGCGTGGGTGTTGAGAGACAGCCGCGTGACCTCTGCGCTCATCGGTGCGAGCCAGCCAGCCCAAATCAGTGAACTCGCCGCGGCCGTCACGAACCTGGCCTTCACCAGTGATGAGCTGGCTGCCATTGACGCCCTGGCCGTTGACGGCGGCGTTAACCTTTGGCAACGCCCGTCAACCGATCAGCGCCCATAACGACTGATTGGTGATGCGTGCCCTGCAGATCTACGCGGGAACGGCTGCACGTCGGCTGCTCTCGACGAGCGGTTTAACGCCCTCGCATGTTCAGGTGATCCCCGCCGCCGCTGGCGGCCCGAAGGGGCTGGTCCTCACCCGCCTTGATCAGTTCCTGTTTGGTGAGTGGCTGGCCGCGTCCGATCGCCCGATTGACCTCGTGGGGGCATCCATTGGTGCTTGGCGAATGGCCACCGCCTGCATGCGGGACCCTGTCGCTGGCTTCAAACGCCTAGAGCACGACTACATTCGCCAAAGGTTCGACCCCCCAGAGGGCCAGGCGCGCCTCAGCAGCACGGCGATCAGTCAGCGGTTCACGGACAGCCTTCACGCGTTTTATGGGGGAGAGGTGGGGGCGCTTCTCGGTAACAAGCGTTTGCGCTTGCACGTCATGACCAGTCGGGGGCACGGTATTTTGCGGCGCGATAACGCGTGGCGAACGCCGTTGGGGTACGCGGCGGCCTACGTGTCCAACATGGTGGCGCGCCGGGCGCTGGGCGGTTTCTTAGAGCGCGTGGTCTTTTCAACCAGCGACAAGCTGCCATTCACCACCGATGACATTCAGACAACCCGATGCCATCTGAACGACGTTAATTTTTTCCAAGCGCTTCAAGCGAGCTGCGCCATTCCATTTGTGCTGGATGCGGTTCATGACGTACCCGGCGGCCCGCTTGGCGCTTATTGGGATGGCGGTATCACGGACTACCACCTGCACCTGCGTTACCAAGTCCCCGAAACGGGCGTGGTGCTGTACCCGCACTTCCAAAAAGAAGTGATCCCCGGCTGGCTCGACAAGGCCATCAAGTATCGGCACCGCTACACCGACGCGCTCAGCCAAATGGTGGTACTGGCGCCCAACCCCGAATGGGTTAAGACGCTACCCAACGGCAAGCTACCGGATCGCCGTGACTTCACACATTACGCCAGCGACTTTGAAGGACGCGTGGCGGTCTGGCAGCGTGCTGCCAACGAGAGCCAGCGCCTGGCAGATGAGTGGGCTGAGTGGCTCCGTAAGCCAGACCCCAGCCGGGTTTTAGCGCTCTAAACGTTCACATCGCGGCATCAAGCATGGCGGTGTAGTCCGCCTCCGTCGCGAGGCGAGGGTTCATGGCGTGGCAGTGATCAGCCATCGCGCCTTTGATGATCGCCGCATAGTCTGCGCGGGTGACCCCCAAAGCCGCCAGCCCTGACGGCAAGTTGAGGCGTGCGTTCATCTCAGTAACCGCCGTTGCGACGGCTTCAGCGGCCACGGCGTTGTCCGCGATCTCGCCCAGCCCCATGGCATAGGCCATCCGGGACATGCGACGCTCCGCTTGGATGCTGGCTGCGCCTGCATTGAAACGGATCACCGCCGGCAAAAAGAGGGCGTTGAGGGTGCCGTGATGGAGACGCGGATTCACACCCCCCAAGCTGTGGCTGAGGCTGTGAACACACCCCAAGCCTTTTTGGAAAGCCATAGCCCCTTGAATCGAGGCACTCATCATGGCCAAGCGCGCAGCCTGATTGGCACCGTCACGCGTTGCGGTTTCAATGTGTGCCCAACCTCGTGCCAGACCATCGAGAGCAATGCCATCAGCGGGAGGGTTATAGGGGGGCGCCATGAAGGTTTCCATGCAGTGCGCGATCGCGTCCATTCCGGTGGCAGCGGTCAGGCTTGGTGGCAAATCAAGGGTCAGGGCAGGATCGCAGATGGCGATTTTTGGGACCAACGACCAGCTGTGAAAGCCCAACTTACGGCCGTCATCAACGATCACGATGGCACCCCGCGCCACTTCACTGCCAGTGCCTGACGTGGTTGGCACGGCAATCAGCGGTGGCAGTGCGGCGGAAATTTTGGGTGAACCGCCTTCAATGGTGGCGTAGGTTTTGAGGGGGCCGTCATGCGCAACTGCAATCGCGGTGGCTTTTGCACAATCCATACTGGAACCACCACCCAAAGCGATGAGGCCGTCACACCCGTTCGCTTTGTAGCTGGCAGTCGCTGCGCGAACGGCCGCCTCGGTGGGGTTACTGGGCGTGTCACCGTAAGCGCAATGAGGCAGGTCACCCAGTGCGTCGACGACACGCTGCAGAATACCAACCGCCTGGATGCCCGGATCGGTCACAATTAAGGGCTTCGTGATACCGTGGGCCCGACAGGCGCCAGATAGCTTTGCCAACGCCCCGAATTCAATTTCGATGTCCGTGATGTATTTGATCAATGCCACAGTGTGTCCCCAGTTACTTTTAAAAGTTCAAAATCACTGGCCTGTTTTTAGCACGCTTTGCCGACTTCACGACAGCGAAACAGACCGGTTCGAGACAGCGCCCCAGCGTTGTAAGCTTTCATTTTGACCAACCCGTGATTGCCTGATGCTATCGAGTCAAACTTCGGCCCTCATTGCGCGCATTGCCCAAGCCGGCAACCCGCCAATGCACACCCTTTCCGCACAAGAGGCGAGGGCATTCTATGAAAAAGCCGCTCCGGTTCTGACGGCGCCCCCACCAAAGATGCGTCTTGAACGACAGCTGGCGATTCCAAACCGTGATGGCACTGCGCTACCCGCATCGCTATGGGTCCCGGCTGAAAACGCCCGAGGTGTTTTGCTTTATTTTCACGGCGGTGGCTTCACGATCGGCAGTACGGCAACGCACGCGGCACTGTGCAAACAATTGGCCGCACTGGCGAACTGCGCGGTGTTATCGGTAGACTACCGATTGGCCCCCGAGCACCCCTTTCCAGCGGCCGCCCACGATGCGTTTGATGCCCTTCAATGGCTACAGCACAATCACGCCACCTTGGCCCCAGATGTCGGACTCGTCAGCCATCTGCACGCTGTTGGCGGTGACAGCGCTGGCGGGACCCTTGCCGCAGCCAGCGCATTGGAGGCCCGCAAACGCAAATGGCCATTGGCGCTGCAGGTCCTGTTTTATCCAGGAACCGGTGCGCACCAGGACACCCGGTCGCACCAGCAGTTCGCGCAGGGGTTCGTGCTCACCCAGGCCGACATCAGCTACTTTTTCGACCACTACATCCCCGATGTGTCCAGCCGCAGCGATTGGCGCTTCGCCCCCTTACTGGCGGACGATCACGCGGACTTGGCGCCGGCGTGGATCGGCCTGGCTGAATGTGACCCCCTGGTTGACGAAGGGATCGCTTACGGCGATGTTCTGCGCGCTGCCGGCGTTACCGTTGATCTGGAAATTTACAAGGGCGTGGTCCACGGCTTCATCAACTGGGATCGTGCGATTCCTGAGGCAAGGGCGGCGCACCGGCATGCCAGCGATGCCCTGAAACGCGCCTTCGCCTGACTATACTGACACCGTCGCTAACCATGCAAAAACCAATGCAACCCACTGATTTTCGATGCCTCGAGCGCACACGGGTCCGATGGGCCGAAGTCGATTTGCAAAAAATCGTTTTTAACGCGCACTACCTGACTTACGTCGACAACGCCATGGCGGCTTACTGGCGTCATCTCGCGGTGCCCTATGAGGCAACAATGGCCATGTTGGGCGGGGACGTTTTTTTAAAAACAACCACCGTCACCTATCACGCCCCTGCACGCTATGACGACGTACTGGACGTGGGTTTGCGATGCGTGAAGACAGGGCGCTCGTCGATGCATTTCGAAGCTGGCATCTGGCGAAATGGCGAGTTGTTGACGGACGTGCAGCTGGTGTACGTCTACGCCGACCCCACCACCAACGCAAGTCGCCCATTGCCTGAGACGCTCGTCGCACTGATTCAAGACTTTGAGGCGGGACGCGAGGTCATGACGTTGACGCTGGGCGACTGGGACACCATCGGCCCTGCAGCGAGTCATGTCAGATCGGCCGTGTTCGTTGAGGAGCAGGGCATCTCCCGCGAGGACGAGTGGGATGCCGCAGATGCGAACTGCCAGCACGCCGTCATCACGAACCGCTTTAACCAGCCATTGGCAACAGGGCGTTTATTGCCGTCCGTCGATGGTGTCTCAACAATCGGACGGATGGCGGTCTTGCGTCCCATGCGGGGCACCGCGTACGGTCGTATGGTGTTGAGCGCTTTGTGCAAAGCGTCAGCGGAACGTGGGGATCGCCGCGTCGAGCTGCATGCACAGCGCAGCGCGGAGGCGTTTTATGCCCGTCAGGGGTTTACCGTTGTGGGCGAACCCTATGATGAGGTGGGTATCCCCCACGTGACCATGACCCTTACCCTACAGCGTTGATTGACGCGTGCGCCATGCGTAATTGAATGGGCTCACCCGATGTCGGTTGGTCCTCGCCGTGTTGGCCGTAGGTCCATTCGCGAAGGGTGACATGTCCCACACCACGCGTCGTCTCGTCAGCGTTTGCCCACATCAAGGTGCTGCTGCGGGTACCGTAGTCATGCTCGGGCCAGTCCACAAAGCATGACGAAAGCGCACTGAGCGCGGCGACATCGTAAGGGCCGCGATCCCCTGCGGCCGCCTCGACGGGGTGACGGCTCGAATCGCGCAATGCAGCCCGTAATTCCCGCTGCGCAGCATCTGAAGGCGGCACCGCAAACGAGCGTCCGTCGCGCGACATCGCTGCCGTAACTGCCGCTCGCAGGCGGACGGATTTTGGCCATGCCGTATCCAAAGTCGCGTTCGACAAGACGTACAGTCCAGGCGCCAAAACACGGTAAAACCAGCCATCGCCCCGTGGGGCCAAGTTGTTATCAGGGTCATCCCGATCGCCTTCAGGTCGATTCCTCAGGAACAACCATTCGCTGGATTTGAGATCCCCCAGCACGAGGTTGCATCCGCCGTAATCGACGCCGCGATGGCCCTGCAACCAATCAACAACCGGACCACCGGCCAGCCAGTCAGCGCACAAAGCGCCTCGGCTCTTAGGCGCCGTCTCCGCCTGCGCTTTTTCCGGGCGGATATTGGTTAGCATGGCGACGCGTCCGTTATCGGCGCAGCCCATCCATGTGCCACCATCAATCAGGTCACGCCCTGCCAAAACGCGCGTCCCATTGTTTAGAGACCACACGGTCGCGGACGCGGTTGGCCGGCTGCGCCGCTCGTCCCGGTTGGCCACGACCAGCAGGGGGAGTGACGCCTCCGTGCCCAAGGCGAAGGCAATGATGCACATGGCTCAGATGTCGTCGAGGATGGGGTATGGCAGCGGTACAGGCATCAGGCGCGGCCCAACGTCTGACCCCAGCAATATGGGGCCCGAAGCGGCGGCTGTTTGGAGGCTGACGGTCAGTGCCCATTGCCCATCCAAATAGCCAACGCTGGCTACGGTGCCACAAACGGCATCAGGCTCACCGCCTGCAAACACGGACTGTCCTGGCGCGACCGCGTGTGCGCGCTCGGGGTCGGCTAGGGTAAAAACGGCAGCACGGCGTTTGATCGCGCCCCGAAACTGGCTGCGTGCAACGACCTCTTGCCCCGGATAGCAACCTTTCTTGAAGCTCACGCCTTGGACCGACTCGTAATTGATCATTTGCGGTACGAACAACTCGGCCGTCGCCTGCGTCACCATCGGCACACCGCTCATGGCGCGATGGAATGGCCACGGCCCCACGACGCCGCCGGGAGCGATCACGGGCAGCTCAGCATGCGGATCCGCCCCGTCCACGGCTTTCGGTTGAATCAGGAGGCCCTGTTTGGCCTCGCCACTGGGCAGTCGAATGAGGCGAGCGGCCCCATCGGCGCGGCAACTCCAATCGGCCATTTCAGGCAGCGTCGTGCCGCCGGTCACACCGATCAGGGACCACCCCGAGGTCTCATCCTTAAGGGTGCACTTTGCCCGCATCACGAACATTTGAAGGCGTTTCTGTATGCCGAGCAGCAGGTCAGCCGACATCAGCAGCAGGTAATGGTCGGGGGCATTTTTCAGCACCACGAAGCTCGCCATCAATCGGCCTTTTGCAGAGCAATAGCCACTCAACCGCGCGGTCCCCTCTGGCATCAAGGCCACATCGTTGGTCAACTGACCCTGTAGAAAACGCGTGGCGTCCTCGCCCTGCGCTGACAAAACGCCCCAGTCAGCGAGGCGGTCGAGGTGGGCGGCGGTGTCAAAAAGCGTGGTCATGTGTGAATAAAGACGGTTGTTTCGAAGTCATCAAGGTTTAATTATGTTCCTTTGTTTATAGTTGGGGGCTATGGCACGTTTGGTTAAACGCTTCTTGGTTGTGGGTATGTTGCTGGCGCTGGCAGGCCTGGGTGGCGCCGCGTGGTGGGTGACCCAGCCGTTGGCGTTGGCGATCCCAAAGGGTGAGGCGGTTGTGGACCTTCAGGTGGCCGATAACGACACCCCCCGACGGGTCGCCGCTAAGGTGATTGCGGCAGGTGTCGAGACATCGCCACGCCTGTTATTTGAGTGGTTTCGCTGGAGCGGAAAGGCCACCAGCATTCAAGCCGGTAGCTACGAGATCGCAGCGGGTACCACACCACTCACGCTGCTTGAGATGCTCACCACGGGCCAGCAAGCCACGCGCAAAGTCACGTTTTTAGAGGGCTGGACATTCAAGCAAGTCAGGGAAGCGCTCGCCTCGGCGCCCCACCTCAAAGCAAAAACGACGCAGATGAGCGATGCCGCCATCATGAAAGCACTGGGTCGCCCCGGCATTCATCCTGAAGGGCGATTTTTCCCTGACACCTACGTCTACCCAAAAAACAGCACCGATCTCGTCGTCTTGAAGCAGGCCGCTAACCGCATGGATGCTGCACTGGCTGAGGCATGGAAGTACCGTGACCCGACAACACCGGTTGATAGCCCAGACCAGCTGTTAATTCTTGCCAGCATCGTCGAAAAGGAAACCAGCCACGAGGCCGACCGTGGGCGCGTTGCCGGCGTGTTCGCCAACCGCCTCCGCATCGGCATGCGGCTGCAAACAGACCCCACGGTGATCTACGGCCTGGGTGACGCATTTAACGGCAACCTTCGTCGCATTCATTTGAGAACCGATAACCCATACAACACCTACACACGCGCGGGGCTTCCGCCTTCGCCAATCTCAATGCCCAGCGAAGCGTCGCTCAAGGCAGCAGTGAATCCCGCGGACACGGACGCGCTTTACTTTGTTGCGAAGGGCGACGGCACAAGCGCGTTTAATGATGATTTAGACGGTCACAACGCGGCCGTTCGACGCTACATCTTGAAACGACCATGAAACAGGACAACCCATGACGTCACCCGGTTTGTTTCTGAGCTTTGAAGGCATCGATGGTGCCGGTAAGTCAACCCATATCACCCAACTCGTTGCGCAACTGCGCGAACGAGGACGTCAGGTGGTTCACACCCGTGAGCCCGGCGGAACGACGCTGGCAGAGTCGCTGCGAGCGCTGGTCCTGCATGAGCCAATGGATGCATTGACGGAGGCCTTGCTGGTTTTCGCGGCGCGGCGTGACCACTTGCAGCAGGTGATCGAGCCTGCGCTTGCTCGCGGTGACGTGGTGATTTCTGACCGTTTCACGGACGCCACGTTCGCCTACCAAGGCGCGGGCAGGGGATTCGATACGGCCATTTTGGGGCAGCTTGAACAATGGGTGCAGGGTGGGGCGCACGGCATACGACAACCCGACATCACGGTTTTGTTCGAGGTGCCACCGACGGTGGCTGCAGAGCGTTTGGCTGCCGCACGGGAAGCCGACCGTTTTGAAGCCTTGCCGCTGGCATTCTTTGAGCGTGTTGCGGCCGGTTACGCCGCGCGGGCTGTTGCCGCGCCGGAGCGCTTCGTCCGAATCAACGGTAACCAAGCGCCCGAGGCGGTTTGGACCGATTTACATACCGCTCTAACAGCGCGGGGGTTATGAGCGAAACAGCGAATCAGACAACCACGGCGCTCGCGCCATGGCTGCAAGAACAACTCGTCACACTGCGACAACAGCGCGGACACGCCCTCATGCTCAGCGGGCCTGCAGGCCTTGGACAATACGAACTCGCCTATGCGCTTGCAAAAACATGGCTTTGCGAGACGCCCACTGCGCAGGGCGCCTGTGGTGCCTGCGGCGGTTGCCACGCCGTTGACCAACGCAGCCACCCGGACCTGCATGTTTTGGTTCCAGAGGTTCTTGCGCCGGATTTAGGTTGGCCGATTGAGGCCAAGGCCCAGGATGAGATTGACAAAAAGAGCCGCAAACCAAGCAAATGGATCCGTGTCGATGCCGCCCGCACTGCGGTTGCATTCACTCAGTTAACCGTTTCGAGGGCGCGCCACCAAGTGGTACTTATTCACCCGGCCCACCGCCTCAATGTGGAGGCGGCAAACACGCTACTGAAAACCCTTGAAGAGCCGCCGGGCGAGACGCGTTTTATTTTGGCCTGCGAGTCGCTTCACCAAGTGCTTCCCACGATCCGCAGCCGATGCCACATCCATCAAATGGGTTGGCCTAGTGAGGCCGAGGCCATTGACTGGCTGCAAATGGCTGTGACGCCGAAACCCGCCGCTGATACCGCCGCGACTTGGCTGCGCGCCGCCGGCGGACGGGCACAGGATGCGCTCGCGTGGGCGCACCTCGGGTTGACGCCCCAACAGTGGCAGCGCATCCCCAAAGACATTGCCTCTGGGGAGGTGGGCGCCATGGCCGAGTGGGCCGCACCGACCATATTGGATACCCTGCAAAAGGTCGCGCACGATGCGCAAGCGACGTGGGTTGGTGCAACGCCTCGGTTTTTCAACGCCGCCGATATCCCTGCGCTACCGCACCTCCGCGCGCTTGAGCAATGGGCTCAGAGGCTTGCCGATTGGCGACGCAGCGTGGAGCATCCCTTCAACGCAGGTTTACAACTCGAAGCGTGGATGGCCGACTGCCGCCAAGTTTTTACGCCCACCAGACGCCGCGAATAACCCATTTTTCCGAACCGAATTCCCCCATCACGTCTATGTTTGTTGACTCACACTGCCACCTTAATTTTCCGGAGCTCAAGAGCCAGCTACCCGAGATCCTGTCCCAGATGGCGACGGCGCAGGTGGACCGTGCGCTTTGTATCTGTACCACCATGGAGGAGTTTGAAAGCGTTCGCGATCTTGCTGAAGCGCACGACAATCTCTGGGCGACGGTTGGCGTTCATCCTGATAACGAAGGGGTTCAAGAGCCCAGCTTCGATCAACTTGTCGACGGCGCGCAGCACCCGCGCGTCGTGGGTATCGGCGAAACAGGACTGGACTATTTCCGCCTCAACGGACGAACCTTGGCTGATATGGCGTGGCAGCGCGCGCGTTTTGTCACGCACATTGAGGCGGGCAGGGCGTGCGACCTGCCACTGATCATCCACACGCGAGCCGCGTCTGACGACACGTTGGCGATATTGCGACGGGAAGGGGGTTTTCATGGCGAGAGCGCGACGAGCATGCCATTGTCACGTGGCGTTTTCCACTGTTTTACTGAGAGCATGGCCGTTGCAAAGGCGGCGCTCGATGTGGGCTTTTACATTTCCTTGTCTGGCATCCTGACCTTTAAAACGGCGCAAGACCTAAGAGATGTTGCCAGTTACGTGCCGCTCGACCGCTTGCTGATCGAAACCGACAGCCCGTACCTCGCGCCCGTGCCTTATCGTGGGAAAACCAATACCCCTGCCTACGTGCCCCATGTTGCTGAGTGCTTGGCGAGCGTGAAGGGCGTTTCAATCGAGACGGTTGCCGACCAAACGACCGCGAACTTCCACACTCTGTTCAACAAGGTGCCGAGCCCGAACGCGTTTAATTCATAGAAATTACTTTAATTAATAGAAAAAGTATATTGATATGAAAAAGTATTTTGGATTTTTACTTATTGTCGCAGCGCTTGGCTTGGCGACATTGTCCAACGCATCGGCCGCTGAATCTGAGGTGACTCGTGCGTGGTTCGACGCGTTGAAGCGTGATGATGTTTGGGCGCTCAGCTCAATGCAAGCAAAAGGGATTTCCACCAACCTGGCAGATGATGACGGCAACACAGCGCTTCACGGCGCGATTGCATTGGGGAAACTCGGCACACTGCAATGGCTATTGAAGCAGCCAGATATCGCGATCAACCAGCGCAATAAGGCCAACGAATCACCGCTGATGTTTGCCGCAATCAAATGCGATGAGGCGGCCGTCAAGGCGATCGTTACAAGCGGTGCCGCCATCAATCACCCTGGCTGGACGCCGTTGCATTACGCGGCAGCCTGTGGTGCACCGAATGCACCGGCGCTGGTTCAATTTCTTTTGGCAAATCATGCCTATATTGACGCGGAATCGCCGAATGGGTCGACACCGTTGATGCTAGCGGCCCAATATGGGAACCCAGCGACCGTTCAGTTGCTTGTTGACGAAGGCGCTGATCTCGATGTCCGGAACGAACGCAGCCTAACTGCCGTGGACTTTGCCGAGCGCCGCGATAATCCGGACGTTCGCGCGTTCCTGGTCAAGGTGATGCTCGACCGCAAGCGATTAAAAAAGGGGACCTGGTAAGCGAGGCGCGGCGCTCAGCCAGACCAAACAGGCAATCCTTAATATTCTACAATGTATATTATGTTAAATAATATTCATAATATCCAGCGACCGCATTTCCGTCCGTGCAACG
>OBMK010000064.1_pt1 | contig 92636 bp, 78 predicted proteins | sample 1539081 | NCBI WGS metagenome assembly OBMK01 (sample SAMEA3355528, study PRJEB22509) | marine metagenome | biome: marine; feature: river plume; material: water | place: USA | collected 2010-08-07 | depth 0.5 m | reverse complement strand
TACCCGTACAACAAGACGTTTATGCCTATACTCTTAAAGTAACTGCACTTAATAACAAAGAATATGAATACAGCGGTACACTTACCCTAATTCGATAAAATTAATTGTAATATCTCGATATTCTCATGTGAATAGAGATATAATTTAAATATACAAATAGAGGTTCATGCAATAATCTGCATGAACCTCTATTTTGTTTTTCGGAAACTTTAGTTCTATTATCTCTGTATTACTACATTTTTACGACGTAGCTTTGAGCAACCATTGGATTGTATGAAAAATATACCCGCAAGGCTATTCACTAATCATATAATTTCCAGTCTATGTCAGACATGAAGCGGTGCTCCAATTTTGTCCATTGACTAGGGTTTTTCCATCGTCCTCTGGCGTAAATATATCTAGCTTGTCGCCATGTGCCATCACCTTGATCCTTGCAATACTTTAGATACGCTATGCCAACTATCAAGTAGTTGTATCGTGTTTTTCCTCCTGTAAGACCCAATTTTTTATACCATATTTTGTAGGTAGCCGGCATTATTTGCAAATCGCCGTTGGGGATTAGATAGTTTAAATTATTGGGTTTTGGCCATTTACTTTCATTTCTTCCTACATCTTTTACAAATCCAGGAGGAACACCCATCGCTGTCGCAATGGAATCAACCCAATCAAAAACAGATTTTGGTTGCAACTGATCAGTGCTGATAGTTTCATAATTGCCAGAGGGGTAATTACACGGTTTACGAATACCACTCGTTGAATCGTCTGTACATTGTATCCTTTGTTGAGTACCCGAAGGCATCAAAAAAGCAGCATTTGTTTCTAATGTCAAAAAAAACAATATGACTGCTAAACACATTTTCATTAGCCATTCATACTCACGAGAAACTCGTCGTTATTTTTTGTACCTTTCATGTAGTTAAGCATGGTAGTCATTGCCTCTTCAGGATTCATGTCAGCTAAATGGTTACGCATCACCCACATTTTTTGGAGCACCATTTTATCTAATAATAAATCTTCTCTTCGCGTACTAGAAGATACAATATCAATAGCAGGGAAAATACGCTTATTTGATAGTTTTCGATCTAATTGAAGCTCCATATTACCAGTTCCTTTAAACTCTTCGAAGATAACTTCGTCCATTTTTGATCCTGTTTCGGTAAGTGCTGTTGCTATTATAGTTAGCGAACCTCCGTTTTCAATATTACGTGCAGCTCCAAAAAAACGTTTTGGTTTTTGCAATGCATTGGCATCAACACCACCACTTAGTATTTTTCCACTAGCGGGTTGAACCGTATTATAAGCTCTCGCAAGTCTAGTAATAGAATCTAATAATATTACTACATCATGGCCACATTCTGTAAGTCTTTTTGCTTTTTCTAATACAATGTTGGCAAGCTTAACATGCTTATCAGCGGGTTCATCAAAAGTTGAAGCTACTACTTCAGCTTTTACACTTCTAGCCATATCTGTAACCTCCTCAGGACGCTCATCTATCAACAAAATTATCATATAAACTTCAGGATGGTTATGTGCTATTGCATTTGCCACATCCTTTAATAGGTTGGTTTTACCTGTTTTCGGTTGAGCTACAATAAGACCACGTTGTCCCTTACCTATAGGAGCAATGATATCCATTATTCGTGTAGAATAATTGTCTGATTTGTATTCTAGATTCAGTTTTTCGTCGGGGAATAAGGGTGTAAGGTGGTTGAATGCAACTCTATCTTTCACAAACTCCACGGTGCGGCCGTTTATGCCTAAGATATTAATAAGTGCAAAGTATTTTTCACCTTCCTTTGGTGGACGGATACTTCCTCTTATTGTATCTCCGGTTTTAAGACCGTTTTGACGTATTTGATTAGGAGCTATGTAAACATCATCCGGAGACGGTTGATAGTTATAATCAGCAGATCTTAAGAAACCATACCCATCAGATATCACCTCTAAAACCCCTTGGGTGGTTACTATACCTTCTAACTCTAGGTAGTTAATAAGCTTTTCTTCAGCTTCTTTCTTCGCTCTTTTTTCTTCATCAACTCTTTTTCTTTCCGCATCTTTTTCTAATCGCTCTGCTTCCCTTTCGGCACGTTCCTTGTCACGCGCTTCTTTTTCTTCTGGGGTTAGGCTTTTATTTGGATTCTGGTTTGAATTTTGGTTTGAATTTTGATTAGGATTGGGTCTTGGATTAGGCTTGGGGTTAGGGTTATTCGCTATTCTTTCCTCTCTGCTTATTTTTTCATTTTGAACCTCTTTTCCTCCTAAGTTAAGATTTTCATCTTTTCTAGGAGTTTCGTGTTTTTCTTTTCGAGGTCTTAAATTTTTAGAGGAAGTATTATCAGTATTAACCTTTTCTGATTGTTGGGAAACAGGAGTAATTTCTGTATCCGAAATTTCAGGTTCTATATCTTGTTTTGGCTTCTTAATTGGAGCCGGCTTTTTAACTCTTACTTGTTTGGGAGCATCTGTTTCTGAAGACGTTGAAGTTTCAATCTTTGCAACCTTAGCATCTTTAAACTTTTCTGGGTTTACCGCTTGGTAATCAAGTATTTTATAAATCAAGTCCTCTTTTTTAAGACCTTTGTGTGGCACATCGTATGTGTCAGCAATTTTGCGTAGTTCTGGAAGAACCATCTCTCCTAATGAAAGAATATCGTACATGTATTTTTTAGAATAATAATTTAAACTGTTTCGAGAAAAATATTTGGAATATTTCTTGAGAATTGCCCGAAAGGCTGTGCAATTGTACGTTAAAGATTGTAAATATACAAGCCCAGCGAACAGCGGTTCTCAAAAGAAGATTAAATCTGACGACGCATACTTGCGTAGATAAGCCAGATATAAAATCTAAATAATTACGTTGAATACTTTATAGCAAAGGTAGATAACAGCTAAAACGGCAATTATCTAATACAAAAAACAGTGTGCTTAAACCAAAAGACGTACCGGCTCTTCTAGCAAGTCTTGAAAAGTTTGTAAAAACTTTGCTCCACTCACGCCATCTACCACTCGGTGATCGCAACTAAGGGTTACCTTCATCACGTGACCTGGTCTCATTACACCGTTTTCTACTATTACCGTCTCCTTGGAGCTTCCTACTGCTAAGATACAAGCATCTGGCATGTTAACGATTGCAGTAAACTCATCTATGCCGAACATGCCTAAATTAGAGATAGTAAATGTATTTCCTTCCCAGTCCTTAGGCTGTAATTCTTTGTTTTTTGCTTTACCCGCTAGGTCTTTTACTTCCGTTCCGATTTGTGATAGCGATTTGCTATCTGCAAATCTTACAACGGGCACGAGTAGACCGTCTTCCACAGCTACGGCTACACCTATGTGCACGTGGTGGTTTCTTCTTATTTTGTCACCCAGCCAAGCTGAGTTTATATTTGGGTGTTTTTTAAGCGCTAATGCAACTGCTTTTATTACCAAATCGTTTACTGATATTTTGGTTTCGCTATACTCATTCATTCGGCTACGTGCTTCCATTACAGCATCCATTTTTATCTCTTTGGTTAAGTAAAAATGAGGAGCAGTAAACTTACTTTCGGCAAGTCGTTTAGCAATGGTTTTACGCATTTGAGTGATAGGCAAGTCATCATAACTTTCAACCCCTACACTAGCATAGCTAGCTGCCGGAGAAGCTTTGTAGTTTTCTATATCTTTCTTAATAATACGGCCATTGTCACCACTTCCGGCTACTGACTCAAGGCTAATTCCTTTGTCTTCTGCCATTTTTTTAGCAAGTGGCGAGACAAATACTCGTCCGTTATTGCTAGAGCTCGCTTGAACAGGTGCCGTAGTATTGTTTGTGCTTACTTCTTTCGCTGCTTCTGCTGTCGCAGTTGGCGCTTCAGGTTTCACCTCTTCAGAAGGAGCCGCTGGAGATTCATTAAGAAGGTGTGAAAAATCTTCTCCTTTTTGTCCAATAATCGCTATTGTTGTTTCTACAGGAACCGTTTCACCTTCTTGTACATTAAGGTGTAGCACTTCTCCTTTTTCAAAATTTTCCAATTCCATTGTAGCCTTATCGGTTTCTACGTCGGCGATCATTTGACTAGATTTTACGGTGTCACCTACTTTGACAAACCATGTTACGATGGTTCCTTCTTCCATCGTGTCACTCATTCTAGGTAATTTTATTGCTACAGCCATTTGTTTTGTTTTATCTTAAAGCGTCGCAAAACTAAACAACCTAGTTAAAATATTGTTGGTAACGACGAATAATACTCGAAATATTTATCGATAATAAAAACTTGCTTTGCAATCAAATGAGTCAATACGAAGATTTTTTAAAATATGTGTACGAAAATGGTGCTACCAAAACAGATCGAACGGGCACCGGTACTGTAAGTGTATTGGGTGGTCAGTTGCGTTTTGATTTATCTAATTCTTTTCCTCTAATCACAACCAAAAAAGTTCATTGGAAGTCTGTGGTATATGAGCTTTTATGGTTTTTAAGAGGCGATACCAACATAAAATACCTTACAGATAATGGGGTTAAAATATGGAACGAATGGGCAGATGAAAACGGAGATCTTGGCCCTGTATACGGCAAGCAATGGAGAAGTTGGGAGGCTCCTAACGGCGATAAAATTGACCAAATACAAAATGTACTAGATACCTTAAAAAATAATCCTGACAGTCGCAGAATTATTGTAAATGCTTGGAACGTGGGAGAATTGAATGATATGGCGCTAACCCCTTGCCATTGTATGTTTCAGTTTTATGTTGCTAATGGGAAGTTAAGTTGCCAGCTTTACCAGCGCAGTGCCGACTTATTTCTGGGAGTGCCATTTAATATTCCTAGTTATGCGCTTCTTACCCTTATGATAGCGCAAGAATGCGGACTCGAACCCGGTGAATTTGTACATACTTTTGGTGATGCACATATATACAGTAATCATTTTGAACAGGTAAAAGAGCAGTTAAGCAGAGAGGAAAGACCCTTTCCGACAGTAAGATTAAACCCGAACAAAAAATCTATTTTTGACTTTGACTTTAATGACTTTGAGCTTGTAGGTTATGACCCGCACGCCAGAATTAGTGCGCCTGTAGCAGTTTAAAACATCACTAATTTACTCAGCGTATTCTTGTCGCTTTTCATCACATTTTTATCTATGCGGCCCTGATAGCCATATAACCTTGCACTAGCAGTATGTTGCCATATATCCCAATTGTATCTGGGTGTATTCTTATAATCGCACAGCCATAATGGGTAGTTATCGAAGTTTCCCTTCAGGTATTTAGCGTATAAATGTGGATGCGTATAAATGATAGGCTTAACCCCATAATATTGCTCTATAATGGTACAAAAACTTCTGATTTCACCTATAACTTTGCGTTTATTAGGAAGGTGTCTACTGGTGTATTCTACATCTAACACAGGAACCATATTGCCTTTTTTAAGACCGGCATGCTTAATAAATCTATATGCTTGGCTTCTGCCACTACTTGTAAAACTCATAAAATGGTAGCCGCCATGAAGAATGTTGTGCTTCTCCAAATTTCTTTTGTGCGTCTTGTAAAATGGATCTAGAATCGTAGTTCCTTCGGACACCTTTACAAACACAAAATCTGGCTTGTTACGCCTTACCATGAGCGACCAGTTAATATTGCGCTGATACTTAGAAATGTCTATCCCCCAGAGCTTCTTTCCTGCAAGGGCGGTAAAAAAAGCATCTTTTAACTCTTCTTTCTTTTTTTGAGTAGCAAGTTGGATGATCGCATTAGTATCTACTTTGGATACTTCTAAGTCGATGGATGCTGTGAGACATTCCAATCCTTGTGTATGACAAATTGCTTGCTCTTCTGGTTCTATTTTGAAAGACTCAAAAAACATAACAAGTGCCACCGCTCCCAAACACATGAGAGCTATCGATTTGATTATTTTCAACGTTCTATTTTGCACCAAACTTACCATTCCTTAGTTCACTGCAATCAACAACATCTTTATAGCCTTAAAAATTGTACAGAAAAGTGAATATATCTTTAAAAAGTATAGAAGGCTAGCTCAGCTTATTTAATATTCCTATTGCCGCTTCAGCTATAACAGTTCCGGGACCAAAAACAAAATCAACTCCATTTGCATATAAATACTCATAATCTTGCTCGGGTATCACACCTCCAGCTACGACTATGATGTCTTCCATTCCTTGTTTTTTAAGTTCAAGTACTACTTCGGGCATAAGCGTCTTATGACCTGCAGCTAAGGAAGATACGCCTAAAATATGAACGTCGTTTTCCATGGCTTGTTTAGCAACCTCTGCCGGTGTTTGAAAAAGCGGTCCTATATCTACGTCAAAACCCAAATCAGCAAAGGCTGTAGCAATTATCTTGGCACCTCTATCGTGACCATCTTGACCCATTTTAGCTACCAATATACGAGGTCTTCTCCCGTCTTTAACAGCAAAAATATCTGCAGCCTTGCGCGCTGCTATTACGGTTTCATTGTTTTGCACTTCTTTCAAATATACGCCACTTATGGTAGCATTATTCGCTTGGTATCTGCCAAACACTTTCTCCAAAGCAAATGACATCTCACCCAGCGTTACCCTTGCTTCCGCAGCATCAATACAAATTTCCAAGAGATTTTCATCCGTTGATGCAGCATTTTCCAGTTTCGTTAAAATACCTTCTACCTGTGCATTGTCTCTGGTAGACTTAACCTTATTAATTCTGTCGATTTGGCTAATGCGCACTGCCTGGTTATCTACTTCCAAAATATCAAAGTCCGCTTTTTCGTCTACTTTAAATTTATTGATTCCTACGATAACTTCCTTACCTGCATCTATGTTGGCTTGCTTTATCGCTGCACATTCTTCTATTCTCATTTTGGGAATTCCGCTTTCTATAGCTTTCGCCATCCCTCCTAGTTCTTCAATTTCTAGAATGTATTCCCATGCTTTTTCTGCAAGTTCTTTGGTGTACGTATCTATCACATCACTACCTCCCCAAGGGTCTATCACTTTAGTAATGTCGGTTTCTTCTTGGATTATTTTTTGGGTGTTTCGGGCAATCTTGGCGCTAAAATCGGTTGGCAAAGCCATAGCTTCATCAAAGCTATTGGTATGTAAACTTTGTGTCCCACCAAAAACTGCTGACAGGGCTTCGATAGTTGTTCGGGCAACATTGTTATACGGGTCTTGTTCGGTAAGACTCCATCCACTTGTTTGGCAATGTGTGCGAAGTGCCATCGATTTATCGTCCTTGGGATCAAATGTTTTAATAAGCTTAGCCCACAATAGTCGGCCTGCGCGCATTTTGGCAATTTCCTTGTAAAAATTCATTCCTATACCCCAAAAGAAACTAAGTCTAGGGGCGAAGTCATCTATTGCTAATCCTGCATTTATACCTGTTCTCACATAATCCAGTCCATCCGCAATGGTGTATGCTAACTCCAGTTCTGGCGTGGCACCGGCTTCTTGCATATGGTACCCGCTTATGCTTATGCTGTTAAACTTAGGCATATTGGCGCTGGTATATTTGAAAATATCTGAAATGATGCGCATGCTCGGAGAAGGCGGATAGATATAGGTGTTGCGCACCATAAACTCCTTTAGAATATCGTTTTGAATAGTGCCAGCAAGTTGTGATTTATCAACTCCTTGTTCTTTAGCAGCTGCAATATAAAATGCCATGATGGGGAGCACTGCGCCATTCATCGTCATACTCACAGATATATCGCCCAATGGAATTTCATCAAACAATAATTTCATGTCTTCAATACTATCGATAGCAACACCTGCCATTCCAACATCACCGGTAACACGAGGATGATCGCTGTCATAACCTCTGTGTGTAGCCAAATCGAACGCTACCGAAAGTCCTTTTTGTCCTGCAGCAAGATTACGTCTGTAAAAGGCATTGCTGGCTTCGGCTGTACTAAATCCTGCGTATTGTCTTATGGTCCATGGACGCACTGCATACATGGTTGAATAAGGACCACGGAGATAGGGCGGAATGCCTGGTTGCGAACCCATTGATATAAAACTAGAACCTTTACTGCTTGCGTCATTTTCATTTGAATCTTGGATGCGATTCAGGTATTCATTCGTTAGTTTTTCTAAAAACCAACTTCCGCTCGCAGCGTCTTGGATATCGGCCATGTAACTTTCACTTTTAAGAAGCAAAAGGATATTCTTGGCTAATCTGAGACTTTGATTTGTATCTTGATGGTTAAAAGGTAAAATACAAATATGGTTAGCTCCTCCAATTATAGCAGAAGCTGCGGCTATGGTTTGTCTTACGAGGTTATTATGTGTAAACTCGTCATCGGACGCAGGAACTACTGCATTAATTTCAGTGTCTGGAAAGGCTATTCGAAGTGCCCTAAGTTTGGCTATATTTTCATAAAATAGGGTTCCCAATTCGAAATATACTTTGGTTTCATTTTGGGCTTTGATCAAGTTTTCTAGAAGCAATTGTCCGCCACTTTTTCCTAGTTCAGATAGGCTCGTAATCGTCTTTTCAACGCCTTCAAGCTCGCTCGAGGACAGCAGCGTTATCTGCCAATTGCTAGACAAGTTATTACTGCTAACTAAACTATTCTCTTCCGTATAATAGGGGTCTAATGATATGCCATCCGAAGTTGTGTACGTTAATTCTTGAAGGCTTTTCTCCTTTAGGTCCTTGGTTGCTTTTGCTTTCCAATCTGCTAAACTTGCTTTTGCAAACTCATCAAATGACAGTGTTTTATCCAATTGCATTATAACAAAGGTAGATAACTCTAAGATATTCGCCTGCGCTAGCGACCTATATTTAAATTAGCTTGGTAGGTTAATTAGAACCAATGTAACTTGTATACAATTTAAGCATGGCATTACACATACATAGGGACTTTCCTACATTTGCAATTCAATGTATACGAATATCATCTCAGAAAATCGTGGAGTAGTGCAGATCATCACTATAAATCGTGAAGACAAACTAAATGCGCTTAATGTAAATCTGATTCAAGAAATAGGGCAAGAAGTAGCTCGACTAAATGCTGAAAAAAACGTCAGAGGAATTATAATCACAGGGAAAGGTGAGAAAGCCTTTGCTGCGGGTGCAGACATTAGTGAGTTTGCTCATTTTAATGAAGCTGAAGCAAAAGAAATGAGCACCAAAGGCGGAAAAGTATTTAACAGTATCGAACAAAGTGAAATACCCGTTATTGCTGCCGTAAATGGCTATGCGCTGGGTGGTGGATGTGAGCTTACTATGTCTTGTCATGTGCGCATTGCGAGTGAAAATGCACTGTTTGGGCAACCAGAAGTAAATCTTGGTGTACCTCCGGGATATGGCGGAACACAGCGTCTGGCACAGCTCATAGGTAGAGGAAGAGCCCTAGATATGCTTATTACCGCAAAGTCTATAGATGCAATTACCGCATTGAATTATGGACTGGTAACACAAGTAGTTGGTCTTGCAGAATTGCTTCCTACATGTATTACTTACATAGAAAAGCTCGTAGGTAAATCGCCATTAGCTATTGCAGAGGTGATCAAATGCACCAATGCCTTGTACGAGAACCAGGACGGATTGGAATTTGAGGTAGACAGTTTTGCAAGAAGCTTTGAAACCCCTGATTTTAAAGAAGGCACCACAGCCTTCTTAGAAAAACGAAAACCCAATTACAGATAGGTTAAAATTATATTTTGGCATTCTATTTGTTCTTATCACACGGAACATTAATTTTGACACTTAATAAAAAAACAAAAATGAGAAATTTGATCTTACTATCAGCATTTGTATTTGGATTTACAGCGACAAGCATTGCGCAGGTAGAAACTACAAACGAAAAAATCACACTATCTTCTGAAGCGCAAGCTAAAATGACTTTAGAAAAAAATGAGCATGATTTTGGGACAATCGAAGAAGGTACTCAAGCAACTGTTACGTTTACATTTAAAAATACAGGTAATGCACCTCTAGTTTTAAACAGCGTAAAAGCTTCTTGCGGATGTACTACTCCTAAATGGACCAAAGAGCCTGTTGCTCCAGGAAAAGAAGGTGTAATTACTGCTACTTTTAACTCAAGTGGAAGACCAGGTAACTTTACAAAAACAATTACGGTAACCCACAGTGGTGAGGGAGGAACAGAGTTTTTAACAATACGTGGCAACGTTAATAAAGCAGCGCCAGTTGTAGCTCCTACAGTTGTAGCTCCAGAACAATAAAAAAATCTAACCCATAAAAAAAGCCTCGACTAACGTCGGGGCTTTTTTTATGGGTGCTTATGTATATCCAATAGCGTTTCAACAAAAGTCTACTTTACTTCTTCATAAAAGAAAAAGCCCTCAATTGGTACCTGAAATAATTTTGCCATTTTGAATGCTGTTGGTAAACTTGGATCAAATTTTTCCTTTTCGATCGCATTAATGGTTTGCCTCGAAACACCAATAATATCTGCTAACTGTTCCTGAGTTAAACCCTTTGATTTTCTGAGTTCAAGCACCTTATTTTTCATAAATACCTTTTTCTGTTTACCCTAAGAACGATGATATGAAAAACTCCCAAAAACAGAATAAGTTGGCTAATTTCAGCTTTTGAAGATATAATGTTACTCTGGCCTAAAAGAGAGAAGCTTAAGCCAACGACAACGACTGCCCCAAGAGTTAAACCCATTGCTTCTAAATGTATTTTGCGTTCAAGCTCATCATAATGATTAAATAATTTTCTGTTTGCCAAAATCATTAAAATTCCAATTAAAAGGTTAAAACCAATGGCGAGGGCCGTCCAGGTTGTGTTTCCGTCCCAAAAGAATTTTGGACCAAATGTCGCAATCGCTAAAGTTGCCACCCAAGTCCAAGTCCATAAAGCTAATTGTAAGGTTCTTTTTTGTCTTTCTTTTTTCATAATGTAAAGTTTATTTGACAAAAGTAGTACAGATTATCAAAATGTCAAGTCTTATTTACATAAAATCCTCCTTTAAGCGCCTATTCATCGCTAAAGTGTTTTCAATTCCTACTGATTTCAATCTGAAGTTCACTTTTCAAATTTCCATAAACGAACTTATAGCTTAATTACGGATGACTATAATTCATCCACTTTACCAAACCAGCCCGTGAGGCCACCCGTATGAATAGCAATCACTTTATCGCCTTTCTTTATATCTCCAGAAATACACAGCTTCTTTATGGCTAGCATCATTTTTCCAGTATAAACAGGATCTAATAGTATTCCGGTTTCTGATGTAAATTCTTTGATGAAATCCATCAGTTCTGGGGATGTCTTGGCATATCCACCGCAGTGAAACTCATCGTATATGGTTACGTTATGAATCCCATATACGTCCTGGAGGTCTTTGGCTATGTAGCCATTACCCTTTAGCACTTGTATGCCATACAACGGTGTCCTGTCATTTGTACTATCCATAAATTTTGACATTCCCGCGATAGTTGTTCCTGTGCCACATGCCACAAACACCTTAGAGATTTCTTTTAACTCTATTTCTCTTAGTACCTCAAAACATCCTAGTGTGCCTTGCTCGCAAGCGCCACCCTCTGGTATAAAGAGCTTTTCCTCATAAATACCCAATTGGCGATTATGCTCTTTATATTCTTCTCGCGAAACAAATCTAAGACGCATACCATACATCTCGCACAGCTTTAAAACACCGTTTAGTTGTTTTGGCTCTTCTCCTCTAATAATGCCCGTACACGGTATTTTTAGTATCGCACAACTAGCAGCAGTAGCAACTAAATGATTTGAAAATGCACCTCCAAATGTTATGATTTCACGATAGGTAGTCTTGTCGTAATGACTTAAGATACCGGATAATTTACGCCACTTGTTGCCCGAAATTATAGGATGAATGAGATCATCTCGTTTTATATATAATTCTATGGCAGCGGCAGCGCTCCAAGCCGTGCGCACTTGATGCAATGGGCTAGGAATAGTAAGGTGATCTAAAATATCCATTTGCTACTATATTTCTGGAAAATGCAATTTAATTGTGGACCACACCATATCTGACTCATAGCCTTTTCCAATAGCAAATTGGGCTGCTTTATAGTTTTTTTGATATCCTTTTATTCCCCTTAAACTGTGTATTTTTTTGGTAAGAAGATCAACCAGCATCTCGTCATATTTATCCATATCTATTTCGTTGAGTCCTTTCTTGATACAGTAATCCGATATTTTTCTTTTTTTTAATTCCTGTACAATCTTGTTTTTGCCCCACTTTTTATAAGCAAATTTTCCTCGTACAAAAGCTAATGTAAATCGCTCTTCATTGATAAAATCCTGTTGAATAAGTTCGTAAATTAAGAGTTCTACATCATCTGGGATTAATCCGTAATTATAGAGCTTATCGCGTACTTCCTGATGACAGCGTTCTTGGTAGGCGCAATATTTAGCTATTAGACTTTTAGCCTGAGTGGGGGTATATTTCTTTTTATTCTGCTCTAACACTTGAAGGCTGCTAAATTAGTGTACAATAAGCCTATTTTTGTAATTCACTTGTACTCATTAACCGAAATAGCACAAATAGTAGGTGGTCAATTGCATGGTAACGGTTCGGTTATCATTCAAAATATTACCACTGATTCTCGTAAGATTCAACTTGCCGAATCTTCTCTTTTTGTTGCCATTATTACTCCTAAAAATGATGGGCACCACTATATAACCCAAACATTACGGCAACATATTGCGGGACTGTTGGTTAGCGAAAAACCAAAGGAAGAATCCAATTACATCTTGGTTACCAATACGCTAGATGCATTGCAAAAACTAACTGCGTACCACCGTAAACAGTTTTCCATTCCTGTTATCGCTATTACAGGAAGTAACGGAAAAACGATTGTGAAGGAATATATTAATCATTTGTTAAAAGATAAATTTGCGATATGCAGAAGTCCGAAAAGTTATAACTCTCAAATCGGGGTTCCCTTATCCGTTTGGCAACTTTCCTCTAATTTTTCCTTAGGTGTTTTTGAAGCAGGAGTATCTGAGCCCAATGAGATGGTGAGATTAGAAAGCGTTATTCAGCCCACTATTGGCGTATTTACGCATTTAGGCGACGCACATGCTGCTCAATTTGCTTCCGATGAAGAAAAATTGACTGAAAAACTTCAGCTTTTTACAAATTGTGACTTTGTAGTATGTCCAAGTAGTGAAGAGTTGGCCATAAAAGCACTTAATACTGGCGGGAAAAAAGTGTTCTCTTTCGGATATGATTCTACCTCTGATATAAACATAGCGCGTGGTGAAAATGGAGAGTTTACATTGAACTACAAAGCTGAAAGTACTTCTATTTATCTTCCGCAGTATGATAAAGCCTCAATTGAAAACGCCCTAACTGCATTAACTACGGCGGTAGCGCTCGGAGCCAAATTAAGTGATACTGCTGCGCGTATCTCCACGCTTCCTATAGTAGATATGAGGTTACAACATGTAGCTGGCATTAATAATTGTCAATTGATTTTAGATTACTACAATGCCGACTATCAGTCTACTGTAATGGCACTAGACTTCATGAAACAGCAAAGTAGCAAACAGTATGCTACCGTTATCATTTCGGATATTCAACAATCTAACGCGGGAGCCAGTGTATTGTATGCTAATTTAAATTTGCTCTTAAACGATCATTCTATAAATCAACTTATAGGCATCGGAAAAGATATAACAGAAGCGTCTCGTCTGTTTACACTACCAGCTACATTTTATCCGGATACGGCAACATTCTTAAAGCAACATTCTCTTTACGAGTTAAAAAATCAAACAATTTTACTAAAAGGAGCACGTCATTTTGCTTTTGAACAAATAGCAGAACGACTGCGGGTAAAAACACACCAAACGGTACTAGAGGTAAACTTGACTCGCATGCAGCACAACCTTAACATAGTTAAAAATAAAGTTGGCCCTCAGACAAAAATAATGGCTATGGTTAAGGCCTTAGCCTACGGCAGCGGTGGGTATCAAATAGCCAAACGTCTTGAATTTAATCAGATAAATTACCTTGGTGTCGCCTATACCGATGAGGCAACTGATTTAAAATCCTCAGGGATAGTATTACCTATTCTGGTGTTAAATCCCGATTTAAATGACCTTACACCTTACCTGGAGCAAAATATTCAACCGGTTATTTATTCCTTTGAAAGCTTTGAAAAAGTAAAAAATGCTTCGTTAAAAATTCACCTGGAGTTTGATACTGGTATGCACCGCTTGGGCTTTGATCAACATGATTTACCTCAATTACTTTCGCTTCTAAAAACAAATTCTAAGGTAGAAGTCGTTTCGGTGTTTAGTCATTTAGCCGCTTCTGATACCCGCGAATTAGACGATTTTACGAATCAACAAATTGCTATATTTACCTCTATTTGTGCAGCTATTGAAGCTACTCTTGGCAAAAGTGTGATAAAGCATATAGCCAATAGTGCTGGTATAGAACGTTTTCCTTCGGCAACTTTTGACATGGTGCGATTAGGTATTGGGCTTTATGGAATATCTCCAATTGATAAAGGCACTAAGCTGCTTCCTGTTAGCAGTTTTAAGACGTATATAAGTCAAATAAAAACGGTACCTGCCGGAGCAGGAATAGGCTATGGACAACATGATAAATCCCAGAAGGATAGACAGATAGCCGTTGTAGCCGTTGGTTATGGCGATGGGTATAGTCGTCTTTTTAGCAGAGGTAAGGGGAGTTTTAGCATCAATGGAAAAATGGCCTCTGTAGTTGGCAACGTGTGTATGGATATGACCATGTGCGATGTTACCGAAATCACTTGCCAAGAAGGAGACGAAGTAATTATCTTTGGAGATAGCCCAAGTGTGGATGAACTCGCTGCCACTATTGGAACTATTCCGTATGAAATACTGACTAACGTAAGTGAGCGTGTAAACCGAATATTTTTTGAGGAATGACAAAAGAAGAGCTCGTATCAGGAATAACCGCTGGTGACACCAGAACACTGAGTAAAGCAATTACCTTGGCAGAGAGTTCTATACCCGAAAAACGAAACTTAGCACTTGAAGTAATTGCGCACTTTGGACCACAAAACGATACCTTTAGAATAGGAATAACAGGAACACCAGGAGCCGGTAAAAGCACGTTTATAGAAACATTAGGTAAGTATATACTTCAAGATCCTTTACGAAAAATTGCAGTGTTGAGTGTGGATCCCAGTAGTGGCAAAACCCATGGTAGTATCTTAGGCGATAAAACCAGAATGAACTATCTAAGCTCGCATGAAAGGGCCTACATAAGACCCACTGCCTCTGGAGCACAACTCGGAGGTCTGGCACAAAACACACGATTGGCTATGCTCCTTTGTGAGGCGGCTGGCTATAATACTATACTCATAGAGAGTGTTGGAGTAGGGCAAGGCGAGACAGAAATATCGCAACTTTCAGACGTATTTACACTAGTGTTGAATCCGGGAGGAGGTGATGAGTTACAAGGAATAAAGCGGGGCATCATGGAAATGGCTGATATTATCGTGGTAAATAAAGCAGATGGAGATGCCGAACGACAAGCAAGTCTAACCGCAAAAGAATACAGTATGGCGCTGCATCTAATGCCGGAAAATGAAAATAAGTGGGTGCCTAAAGTCATAACTGCATCCGCTCTACATGAAAAAGGAATAGCTATATTTTGGGATAAAGTGATTGAATTTGAAGCTAAGATGCTTGAGAATTTTTGGAAATCAAAAAATCGACAATCACAAATGTATTATTGGACTCAAAAAACCATACAAGATCTACTCTTGGCAAAAATAGAGAATCATCAATCACAAATAAAAAAAGGCTTAGCCGAAGGAAAGCTCCCTGAAGTAGTAGCCCGAGAGATAGTAGGTTAAATTTCGTTTAGAAATGTACCTGGTATCTTCAGGAATCTAGGGCTATACAAATATCTATTCGCACGGTTGGTAGCGCAATTTTTGATGTAGATTGATTTGCTAGAAACAGCTTAATTTGGTTCGTCGTAGAAACAGATCACGGGATTTATAGACACACTGTGATGAGAATTCCATAATTCTAATTTGGGGTATTGATATATAGATTCGTTCAATTTTAAAAATCAACAAACCGAAAGGCAAAAACCCTACTTTTGCAGCACTTAAAATAATACAAAAATGATAATTGGTGTACCTAAAGAAATCAAGAATAACGAGAATCGTATTGCCCTAACACCAGGTGGAGCCTTGGAGCTTACCAAGAGAGGTCATACGGTATATGTACAAAAAGACGGCGGAGTAGGATCTGGATTCAACAACCAAATGTATATGGATGCTGGAGCGCAAATTTTAAACACCATTGAAGAGGTTTATGCAATTGCTGAAATGATCATGAAGGTGAAAGAGCCTATTGAAGCAGAATATAAGCTTATAAAGAAAGATCAATTAGTATTTACCTATTTCCACTTTGCTAGTTATGAGCCTCTTACACATGCTATGATAGCGAGTGAAGCTGTTTGTTTAGCATACGAAACAGTGGAAGCATCCGACCGCAGCTTACCTTTACTTGTGCCAATGAGTGAAGTAGCAGGTAGAATGGCTGTTCAGCAAGGTGCTAAATACCTTGAGAAACCAATAAAAGGTAAAGGAGTGCTTTTGGGTGGCGTACCTGGAGTGCCTCCAGGAAAAGTTCTTGTAATAGGTGGTGGTGTTGTAGGAACTCAAGCAGCTAAAATGGCAGCTGGTCTAGGCGCTCAAGTTACTATACTTGATGTAAGCTTAGCGAGACTTAGATACTTAAATGACGTTATGCCTGCAAACGTAGTAACTCGCTTTAGTAGTGAGATGAACATTCGTGATTTGATTCCACACATGGATCTTATTGTAGGTGCAGTACTTATTCCGGGTGCAAAGGCCCCCAATCTAATCACTAGAGATATGCTTAAGCTAATGTCTCCAGGTACTGTAATCGTAGACGTAGCTGTAGATCAAGGTGGATGTATAGAAACATGTAAACCTACTACACACGAAGATCCAACTTTCATCATAGACGATATAGTACATTACTGCGTGGCTAACATGCCTGGTGCAGTTCCTTATACTTCAACGGTAGCACTTACCAATGCAACTCTTCCGTATGCTATACAACTGGCTAATAAAGGCTGGAAACAAGCATGTAACGAAAACAGAGAGTTGAAACTTGGCTTAAACGTAGTAAACGGAAAAGTTTGTTACAAAGGCGTGTCTGAAGCATTTAACCTTGACTACACTCCAGTAGAAGATATCTTAGGTTAATTAAGAAATCCTATTTAAAAGGGTAAAGGGTAGAAACTTAATCGTATTTACTTTTTACCCTTTTTTATATTCATATGAAACTAAACTACAAACTATATCCGTGTACTTCAAGTGATGCCCCAAAGCATCTTTTTATTCTACATGGATTATTTGGTATGTTAGACAACTGGCACAACATTGCCAGAAAACTTTCTGAAGAATATACTGTAATAAGCATAGACCAGCGTAATCACGGCAATAGCCCTCATTCAGAAGAGATGTCATTTGAACTAATGGCAGATGATTTGGCAGAACTCATGGACGACTTGCAAATTGCAACTGCAGCTATCATGGGGCACTCTATGGGAGGTAAAACTGTTATGAGATTTGCCGATTTACACCCCGATAAGTTAAACAAACTTATTGTGGTCGATATTAGTCCCCGGGGATATAAGTCTGGTCATGACGCCTACTTTAAGGCATTTAATACTATTGATTTTTCTGTGTGCCAAAATAGAAACGAAGCGGACGCTGCTCTTGCTGTAATAGAGCCAAATGCTGGTGTGCGTCAGTTTTTACTTAAAAATTTAGACAGGTCTGAAAAAGGGTATCACCTAAAATTTAACCTAAAGCCTATCGAATCTTTCTATCCTCAGATGATTTCAGCACTTGATTTTCAATGGCTCATAAACGCACCCACACTCTTTATATACGGTGAGAATTCCGGATACATAACGGGTGATGATATTTTAACCATTGAGCATACATTTACGCAAGCTAGTTTTATTGAAATAAAGGATGCCGGCCATTGGATACATGCAGAACAACCCGAAGCATTCCTAAAAGCTGTTGGAACATTTTTAGCTGATTAAGGCTGTTTCTTTAAGGGTAAAAAGACTATACTTGCCCTGTTGTTGTGAGAGTACTTATTATTACATTAATTAGCTTTGGTTGGTTGGCTGGTTGGTCACAAACCACTATAATAGGTAGGGTTACCGACGCCAAGTCGGGTGAGCCTTTACCCTATGTTACCTTAAGAGGTAATAATGTAAATCTCGGTTCGGTTACTGATTTTGATGGTTTTTATGAAATCAGAACATCACTCGCTGTCGATACTATAGTTGCTTCTTATATGGGATATAATTTGGTGAAAAAAGCTGTTGTCGCCGGCCAAAAACAAACCTTAGATTTTTCACTTTCAGAATCTGCCAATAGCTTACAAGAATTTATAGTACGCCCAGGAGGTATAAATCCTGCCGATGTGATTATGAAACGTGCTGAAAAACGTAAAAAAGAGTATAACCCTGACAAAATAGAATACTACGAATATGAGGGATACAATAAAGTGCAACTTGCCGTAGATAATGTTTCTGATAAATTTAAAAAACGGAAATTATTTAGTGCAATGGAGCCACTATTTGATACCATTTCATCCTTTAGCGATTCTGGCAGTCAAAAGGTGTTACCTGTTTTTGTTTCTGAAACATTAAGTGATTATTACTTTAGAAAAATACCGAGACGTACCAAAGAAGTAATAAAAGCAACAAAGATACAGGGAGTGGGTGTGGGTGAAGAAAGTTATGTTTCTCAAATACTTGGCTCTACTTTTCAGCAGTACAATTTTTACGAAAACAATCTTTACATCTTAGACAAAGATTTTATATCTCCGCTCAGCTTTCAGGCGAAAGCCTACTATTTTTTTACCCTTATTGATAGTGTGGAAATAGGTGGCGTTCCTTGCTACCAAATAAAAGTTGATCCAAAAAATCCGATTGACCTTGTTTTTAGCGGTATGATTTGGATAGAAGCCAATTCATATGCATTAAAACGATTAAGCCTAGAAATAGGCAATAAGGCAAATCTTAACTTTATCGAAAAACTAAAGATTCAACAGGAATTTGTGGAAGTAGAACCAACCTATTGGTTACCCAACAAAACGAGAGTACTTATAGACATTGCCGAACTAACCAATAGCACCGTCGGTATGATTGGTTTATACTACAATTCTACCAAAAACATAAAAATAAATATAGTTCACGAATTGCCTTTTTACGAGGATAACATAAGCGTTGTTGAAAACTCATTTACCAAAAGTGACGCCTATTGGGATACAGCACGTCATGAACAGGTCTCCCTTGAAGATAAACGTATTTATCAGATGGTAGATTCCCTTAAGAACCAACCACTCATCAAAAGCTATGTTGACATCGTAGAAATAGCCATAGAAGGACATATACCCAAAGGCAAAATAGATCTCGGTCCGTGGTATTACGTTCTAGGGTATAATCAGCTAGAAGGTTTACGCACAAGGGTAGGTTTTAGAACTTCACCTAAGTTTAGCAAAGACTACCAATTTAGGACATATGGCGCATATGGATTTGGTGACAAGCAGTTTAAGTTTGGGATATTTAATGAGTATGTATTTGACCGAGCCAAGTGGGGTAAAGTCGGTGTATTTGTAAAAAAAGATGTTGAACTTATAGGTCTTACAGATGAGTATGTGGCGACCTCTGCATTGTACGATGCTTTTTCGATGTTGGGAACTAATAGGCTAAGTAGAAGTTTTACGCAACGTATTTGGGCTGAAAAAGAGTTGATTAAAGGGTATACACAATCCGTTAATCTAACGCACAAGACGTACGAATTTGAAAAAGTGGGTGACTTTAATTTCGGATACTATTCTAGCCCAGTTGATTCTACTATAAAAAGCAACTATGACATAACGAGTATCAATCTTCGCGGTAGATTTTCGTATAAAGAGCAATTCATATATCGAAATACAAACAGATATAGTCTTGGAAATCTTAAGGCTCCTGTACTATCACTGGATTATACTCACAGTTTTAAAGATGTATTAGGTGGCGAATTCACTTTTAATAAATTCGGAATAGAGCTATGGCAGTTTAACAGTCTAGGGAATTGGGGTACTTTTCAATATACGGTGAAAGCATACAAAACTTTTGGACAAGCGCCATATCCATCCCTATTTATTATGAGAGGGAATCAATCTTTTTTTAGCAATAACCTCAGTTATAATCTAATGGATTTCTTTGAGTTTGCAGCAGATCAATATGCTTCTGTAGATTACGAGCACCAGTTTAATGGCTTGTTTTTTAATCGGATTCCGCTTATTAAAAAGTTAAAATGGAGGGAGTTTGTGAATTTTAAAGGTGTGTATGGTACAATGAGTCTTTCCAATCAAAGTTTAATGCCACTAAACAATCCCAATATAACTACTCCTAGCTTTTTTGTGGGAGGTAAACCCTATATGGAGCTTGGTTACGGCATAGAAAACATCTTCCGCTTTGTGAGGCTAGACTTTATACATAGACTTACTTACCTGGATGAAAGTCACCCCAATGCAAAGGCTTTTGGTTTAAAGGGAACGGCAGTCTTCCGTTTTTAGGTGCCAGCTACTATCGTTTCTCTTGAAAAAAGGACTTCATAAGCAATATGGATTCCTCCTCTAAAATGCCTGATTTTACAATGCGCTTATGGTCTGACTTTAAAAAATTAGTAAAGCCGTGTTTAGGCTCGAGACAACCAATAAAGATGTTTTTGATACGGGCATTTTTTATCGCTCCATAGCACATTACACAAGGTTCTACCGTTACGTATAATTGGCAATCTTGTAAAAATTTGGAATTTAAATACGAACTAGCAGCGGTTATTGCCAGCATTTCTGCGTGCGCTGTTGGGTCGTTAGATCGTTCTACCTGGTTATATCCCTTTCCTATTATTTGATTATTGGCCACTACAATAGCGCCTATAGGCACCTCGTTTTCTGCCAAGGCGTTTTCTGCCTGTTTCAAGGCTTGTTTCATAAAGTACTCTGGGGTTAGTTCCATATTCCTATTGCTTATTTACTTTTTCCATTAACGCGTCAAAAAGCATCTCGCTAATATACTTTGACCCCTTATAACTAAAATGCGTGTAATCTTTCTGAGCTAGACCATCGTTTACCCATGCCACCATTGAGTTTTCGCCGCCCATAGCTTCATATAAATCCCAAAAACAACAACCTGAAGACAACGCAGCTTCTCGCATAGCATCTCTAAGTAATGGTATATTACCATAAGAAACCATTGTTCCTCCATCATTTTTACTCATATCGCTTGGTCCTATTACAAGTATGCTTACACCGGGATTTGCCGCTTTAATACTTTGTAATTGTTTGGTGAAAAGGGTCCTGTAATAACCGTAGTTAGACCTTACGGTAGGGATTACATTTATGCCATATTGAAGTATTATAGCCCGAACATTCAGTGCCTCCAACTGCTTCCGATATAAACCTTGGCTCATTTTGTTGAATCCAATAGCTGAGCTGCCGCGCATTGGAAAATTATCTACAGCCACTCCGGAAGTACCATCTAAAGCTACTCCATAGATGAGCGGGAACTTACCGTTTGTAAAATCCAATCTAAGTTCTTTGTCCGTCTTCAAATCCCATTGCTGCACACCTAATCCATCTGATGGCTTTAAATTATAATTATTTACACTATTATCACAGGTCAGCTGTAATTGGGATACTTCATCATTTTCATACAATAGGGTTATGCGGGCATATTGTCGCACACTCAAATAACTTTTACTTCCATTTCTGAATATTAAATATGACTGTTCTTGCTTTTTACTACTAAACGCTGGCTGTATACTATTTTTAGCTTCATCATACGTCCATTTTAAAAAAGAGCTATAATTACCATCAAACGTAAACGAAGACCCCCCAATTCCGTACTTTCCGTCAGTGCGAGTGGATCCATTAATATAAAAAGCATGCTTCCTCATGTTTTTACTATGTGAAACAAAAACAGATTGTCTTGATGTTGCAGCAGGTTCATTTGGCAATACGATTCCGGGGCCTTGACCACCATATACTTTCTGTAGTTTGCTTCTGAAATAATCCGAGATTCGATCTCCTTCTAATTGAGAATCGCCATAGTGCAGTATGCGAATAACTTTTGTTTTACTTTCATTTATTAGCCCATTTTGGAGTGATTTTAGCGCATTAGGATTGTTCACTGGAATTTGTATCCTTCGGTAATTAGGAACCTCTTTAAAGCCTACCAAAACTTCCCTCACCGTTTCTATATCGCTATTAAGAACAGTGTCTGTTTGAGCGTTGGCTATGTGTACTACTGTACCAGCTATCTCTGCGTTAAGTTTAGGGTTGATTCCCGCTAAAATGCTATCTAAATTTACCTCTCTATGGCCAGATTTATCGTCACCCACGAGCTCATCAAAAGAAATAAATTTGAGTTTAAAAGTGCTACTTAATGTTATCCCGTCTTTCGGAAACAACCAAACAAATAGGCCTAAAAGAAGGTTTACTGCCACGATAGCTAGAAATAATTTGGTAGGTCGTAAGCTTCTACTTTCTAGATATTTACTTCTGTCAAGCTTCACATCAACAATTAGTCCTTAAGCATTATTCTATTTAATTCACTTTTGGGCAGTTTGTCCATTTTTTTATAGTAAGACAGCTTGCTTGACGGGACCACTATTTTTAATCGTTGGTTTACGATTATTTTATTCCCTCTGATGTTATTCCACTGTCTTAGTTCATTCACTTCACAATCATACAAATCGGCAATCCTAAGTAGAATGTCACCTTTTCTAACTTTATAGTAAACTGTTGCCGTTGTGCTTTGTACAACAGGTGCGTCTTCATGGGGTATTACTGGCGTAATGACCGTGGTATCCTTTTCTTTTTCCTCCAAAATAGGCAAGGCGGGAGGCGCCGTATACACATAAACTTCGTCACCCAATTCATAAAAATGGTTAATTCTAGTAGACGGTATGGTGATATAAAAGAGTGAGGTAGTTTGTGGAATTACATATTTTTTATAGGTTGGATTTAACTCTTTAAGTAGTTTGTAATCCACGTTCAGTAAAGTCGACAAGTGTTCCAGAGTGGTGTATCTTGACACAGAAACGATCCCAGTAGTTACAGAAATCGGTTTTGTTTTATACCCCATTTCTTTATAAAAATTGGCACAATATGTTGCGGCCACAAAATGAGGATAAGTGTTTTTAACCCCACCTGGCAAATAGCTACATATCGTGTCGTAATCTCGAGCGTCTCCAGCAAGAGCATACGCTTTTAGCCAATCATCTTCATTCGCATTGTAGGCGGTAAGTGCCAAACGCCAATCTCGGTAAAGCTCATATAAACGTGTTATTTCAACACAAAAAACAGCGGCAGACTTTAACACATCTCTTCTTTCGTCTATGTAATTTGTAATAACTAATCCGTTTTTGATGGCTATTCTATGTCTTAAACCAAATGGCCCCTCTTTCCCATCAACCCCTTTTTCGATCAAGTTAAAATTGGTTAATGATATACTAGCATATCTCAATTCAACAGGCACTTTATTTTCTGAAAATACTACTTTTAACGCATTGTCAAATATCAAAAATTTACCGATTGTCTCTACATTACTAGGCTTTGAAGATTTTTGATAATCTGCTATCTGCGCACGAACTATAGGATTAAAGGCTAATGGGATTTCGGTTTGTATTCGTTTAAGTCTAGCCGTAATTTCTTTATCGCTAGTTTGAGAAAAGCAGCTTAGAAACAGTATCCCAAATAAGAATAATAAGCTAGGTCGCATAGTAACCTGTCACGATTTTCGAAATGTTAAACAATTCATTTTCTGCAAACGCTTTGGTCATAAAATGCATACCAATAGAAAGACCATTTGATTCTTCTGTAGGTATAGAAATCGCTGGTAAACCTGCTAAAGAAGCTTGCACCGTAAACATATCTGCAAGCCACATTTGGATAGGATCTTTTGTTTTTTCACCACCTAATTCAAATGCAGTAGTAGGGGCAGTAGGGCATAGAAATAAATCATAGTTTTCTAAGATCTTTTCGCTTTCTATCTTAATTACATTACGCACCTTTAACGCCTTGGTGTAATAGGCTTCATACGAATCAGCGCTGAGCACAAAGGTGCCTGTCATAATTCTTCTTTTAACCTCATGACCAAATCCTTCACTTCTTGATTTTTTAAACGTAGATTCAATATCGTGAGCGTCACTACTTCTGTGGCCATAGAGCATACCGCTATAACGAGAAAGGTTAGAAGAAGCTTCTGCCGCTGTAAGCACATAGTAGCAAGGAACCATATAATCCAAATAGGGAAATGACTGCTCTTCTACGGTATGTCCATCAGCTCTTAGCTTTTCTATAAGTGAAATATACGCAGACTTAACGTCTTCTGCTAGCCCTTCACTAAGCATAGCCTCCTTAGAGTATGCTATTTTATATTTTTTAGTGGTGTTGGCTACAAATTTTTCAACAGGAGCAGATGAAGAGGTGGCATCTAACTCATCTTTACCCGCCATTATTTCAAGCAACAATGCCGCATCTTCTTCGCTGCTGGTTATTGGTCCTATTTGATCAAAACTTGAAGCATATGCAAACAAACCATATCTAGATATTCTGCCATACGTAGGCTTCAGTCCAAAAGTGCCTGTAAATGAACTTGGCTGCCGAACCGAACCTCCCGTATCCGACCCAAGTGCTGCCAGACAAAGGTCTGCTTGAACGGCAACAGCACTGCCCCCAGAGCTGCCCCCAGGTACTTTGCTTTGATCTGCTGCATTTTTAACTGGGCCAAAAGCCGAATTTTCATTACTAGCGCCCATCGCAAATTCATCACAATTAGTTCTACTAATAATGATAACATCTTGATCTAGTAAGCGTTGTAATGCCGTGGCGGTGTATATTGCCTCGTAGTTTTCTAATATTTTGGAAGAGCCGGACGCTTTGTGATCCTTATAACAGATGTTATCTTTAATAGCAAGAAACATTCCCGCCAATTTACCTGCAGTTCCGTCTTTTATTTTCTGGTCTATTGCTGCTGCCCTTGTTTTTACTTCTTCTCCAAAAACTTCTAACACCGCATTTAAATGTTCGTGTTCTTCATTCTTGCTAAGATAGTAGTTGGCTAAGTCAGTGCAGGTGATTTTTCCTTGGCTTATGTCTGACTTTATGTGGGCAAGTGATGTATATTTTTTTGCAATCATTCAGCGGACTTGTCCTCTGTTTTAGAATTGGTTTTTGGCTTATCATTCATTCCTTCTCTTAATTGCTCAGTCACATCGTTTTTCGCCTTATTAAACTCACGTATTCCTGATCCTAATCCTTTCATCAATTCTGGAATTTTTTTTCCTCCAAATAGCAAAAGAATGGCAAATATGATGACTATCCACTCCATTCCGCCCATACTTAAAAACAATAACATAGTTTTTTTTATTAATATTTCCTTATGCAAACGTACTACAATTCTTTGGATATTGTGAAGTGATAGATAATCCTTAAATTCGTTTAAAATTAGAAATAAAATGGCAGTAAGACGACCTTTTAACCTACAAAAGTGGATAGACGAGCATAGAGATGAGCTTAAACCACCTGTGGGGAATCGAAACCTGTATAAAGATGCTGGTGATTACATCGTAATGATTGTTGCAGGACCTAACGCCCGTAAAGATTATCATTACAATGAAACAGAAGAACTTTTTTACCAGCTAGAGGGCGACATTAATGTCCGAATACAAGAAAATGGGGAAGCAGTAGACATTCCTATAAAAGCAGGAGACATGTTTCTTTTGCCCGCAAAAGTACCTCACTCACCTGTGCGAAGTGAGGGAAGTATTGGACTAGTTATAGAGTGTAAACGTACGAATAATGAGCAAGATGGACTTATGTGGTTTTGTGAAAATTGCAATCATAAGCTTCACGAATACAAATTCCCGCTTACCGATATTGAAAAAGATTTTATCCCTCGATTTAAGGAGTTTTACGCCTCTGAAGAATTACGTACTTGCGATTCATGCGGTACCGTAATGAGCACAGATCCCAGATTTGTTTAAATAAAGTAAGCGCTTGTAAAAACGCATTTTACATCACTGTCTTCGTAGGTATAAATGATAGCACTCATTACAGGAGCTTCAGCAGGCATCGGGAAAGAGCTTGCAATTGAATTTGCCAAGGATAAAATCAACTTAGTTTTAGTGGCGCGAAGAGAAGAAAAAATGCTCAACCATGCCTTATTTCTAGAGACAACCTATGGGATTAAAGTAACTGTAATTCCCATGGATTTGGCATCATCCAACAGTGCTGAAAGATTATACGATGAAATTCGAAAACAGGAATTTAAAATTGATTTTTTAATAAATAACGCTGGTTTTGGCGATCATGGTGAGTTTGTAGACAGTGATTTAGCCAAGCAAGAGGATATGATAAATCTGAATATTCTTTCGCTTACCAAGTTAACTCGATTATTTGGTGCCGATATGAAGCTCAGAAACCAGGGTACGATTTTAAACGTTGCATCAGACGCCGCTTTTAGGCCGGGACCTATGATGAGTGTGTACTTTGCAACGAAGCATTATGTTTTAGCTTTTTCAGAAGCAATAGCCGAAGAATTGAGACCCTATGGAGTTTATGTATGCACTTTATGTCCCGGTTCTACGCAAAGTGAATTTGGTGAAATAGCAGGTTTTGGAAAACTTGACCCTAACAGTAGTAGCCCCACTTCTGCAGAAGTAGCAGCATTTGGTTTTCGTCAAATGAAAAAGAAAAAAGTAGTATTCATTCATGGGCGAAAAGTGCGACTTAGAGCATTTTTAACCCGGGTTATGCCAAAGGGGACAGTTAGGCGATGGGTTTATAGGCAAATGACCTAATTACAGGTGACACATTACTAAATTTTGAGCTGCCGTAGTATTGTGTCCTTTTTTACAAGTTGTCCATTTGCATTATTCTAAAAGTAAATATTTAAACCATCTTTGTGGCGTGTTTTAAAGTGTAATATCGTTACGCTATTTGTTACGATAAAGTACGCCTTTTAAAAACAACTAAACTTACGGTAAAATTACCAATGCTCAACCTAAAGAAACAGATCCCTAATTTACTTACCCTGTCGAATCTGCTTTGTGGTACGTTTATCATCATCAGCGCATTTCAGTTAGAATTTTTAAACGCAGCCTACTGGGCTGTTGCTGCCTTGATGTTTGATTTTTTAGATGGTACCGCTGCGCGGCTTTTAAATGTAAGCTCTTCCATAGGTAAAGAACTTGATTCTATGGCTGATATGGTGAGTTTTGGGGTTGCCCCGGCGATGGTGTTGTTTAATTACTGGAGTAATGAGTTATATGAAACAGGATCACTTGTTGTATACTTTCCGTTGTTAATTGCTGTATTTTCGGGTTATAGATTAGCTAAGTTTAATGTTTCCGAACAGAATAATGATTATTTCAGTGGCTTGCCAACGCCTGCGCTTGCACTCGCGTCATTTGCCCTTCCTCTTGCGGGAGAACAATTTGAATTAGCCAATATTTGGTTGAATAATCCTTTTTTCATTATGCTGTTTTGCATCATTGGCGCTCTCTTATTAACAAGCAATATCAAACTCTTTTCTATTAAAATCGGATCACAAAACAAAAAGCTAAACATTATACGCGTTGCAATGTTGCTTACATGCGCGCTGCTAATAGGCTGGCTACATTTTTTAGGTGGTTTTCTTTGTTTGATAGTGTACTTGGTGTTTTCTTTGGCCTTTCAAAAATTAATCTAAGCAATAATACTTTTAGGATTTATAAAAGATCCCTTTACTCATTTACACATAAGACTGAATTCAAATGGCAGATATAATATTTGATCTTTTAGCCAAGGAGCTAAATCGTCAACAAAATGGAATAGAGCTAATCGCTTCCGAAAACTTTACCTCAAAAGAAGTAATGAGCGCTATGGGTAGCGTGGCTACCAATAAATATGCAGAGGGCCTTCCAGGAAAGCGCTACTATGGCGGATGCGAAATAGTGGATCAAATAGAACAATTGGCCATTGACAGAGCAAAAGAGCTTTTTGGTGCCGAATGGGTGAATGTTCAACCTCATAGTGGTGCACAAGCAAATGCTGCCGTAATGCTTGGCGTACTTAATGCCGGAGATCAGATTCTTGGTTTTGATTTATCTCACGGAGGGCATCTTACTCACGGTAGTTCCGTAAATTTTTCTGGAAAACTATACAAACCGGCATTTTATGGCGTAGAAGAGCACACTGGACTCATAGATATGAATAAGGTGGAAGCTATTGCGCTGGAGGTACTACCTAAATTAATCATTTGTGGTGCTTCTTCTTATTCTAGAGACTGGGATTTTCCAAGATTCAGAGCGATAGCAGACAAGGTGGGTGCTTTGTTACTTGCAGATATTTCTCATCCCAGTGGATTAATAGCCGCTGGCCTGCTTAGTAATCCTATACCACATTGCCACATCGTAACCACTACAACCCACAAAACCTTACGCGGACCACGTGGCGGAATGATTATGATGGGAAAAGATTTTGATAACCCATGGGGATTAACCACACCAAAAGGAGAAATTAAAAAAATGAGTGCCGTACTAGATGGCGCTGTTTTTCCTGGGACCCAGGGCGGACCACTAGAACACGTTATAGCTGCTAAAGCTGTAGCCTATGGTGAAGCTTTGCAACCGGCGTTTATAGAGTATTGCAAGCAAGTAATGGAAAATGCTCAAGCACTTGCCGCAGCTATGGTAGCAAGGGGCTATAAAATAATATCTGGTGGTACAGATAACCACATGATGCTTATAGACCTAAGACCTAAAAGTGACACACTTACTGGTAAAGTAGCTGAAAACGCATTGGTAAAGGCAGATATCACCATTAATAAAAATGCTGTTCCTTTTGAAACTCGTTCACCTTTTGTTACTTCAGGTATTCGTATTGGCACTCCAGCTATAACTACAAGAGGTATGAAAACAAAGGACATGGAAAAAATAGCCGAGCTTATTGACCGAGTACTTATGAGTCCTGATAATGACCTCATAATAAGTGAGGTAAAAACAGAGGTGAATGCCTGGATGAAAGATTTCCCTTTGTATTCTTAATTCAATCTGAGTAATCAAAACCCGCAATACTGTTTTTATTGGAATAATTGGTGCTTGTAGATTAAATTGCAGCCCTAATTGTCTAAACCAAAAAACAATATAATAAGCCACTTTCTCCAAATTAAACAATATTGGAGAACTGATGTACTTGCCGGATTCAGCGTTTCGTTAGTTGCGTTACCACTTTCTCTCGGCATAGCATTAGCTATGGGACTGCCCAGTGACGCACTCTTAGCCGGAGTTATTGCGGCAATGGTTGGTGGTTTAGTAACTTCATTTATAAGGAGCGGAAATGTATCTATTAATGGGCCCTCCCCTGCCCTTATCGGTATTGTCGCCGCCGCAATTATCACATTAGGCGGTTGGGAATTTGTATTGGCCGCTTTTGTATGTTCAGGCGCAATGCAGGTAATTTTTGGTGTTTTAAAACTAGGAGGCTTGGCTGATTTTATTCCGTCGTCGGTAGTACAAGGAATGATGGCCGCAATTGGAGTTATTATTCTTGCAGGGCAGGTTCATCATGGATTGGGCGTGGAAATACCCGTTATGAATGACTTTGAAAAGCTAATGGCTATACCAAGCAGTATTGCCAATATGAATCCAATGATTGCTATACTGTTTTTTAATAGCTTAATCATACTTTCTATACATCCATATGTCACAAATCGATTTATAAAATATGTCCCAGCCACGATATGGCTGCTGTTATTTGCGGTTCCGTTATACTTTGTGTTTGACAAAATTACAGGAGGAAATGTCATCATTTTTGGCAAAATGCACAGCCTTATTCAAACTAAAGATCTTATTCATTTTAAATTGCCCAGGGATGTAATTGGCAGGTTCTTTATTTACCCCGATTTTAGTAAAATGGGGAGTCTCAGTTTTTGGCTAGTGGTGCTTTCGGTGTTTCTGGTTTCAACCATCGAGACTTTAGGCTCTGCAAAAGCAATAGATAAAATTGATCCTCTAAATCGTAAAACGAATTTAAATAGGGATGTTGCTGCAATGGGAATAAGCACCATGATATCTGGGGCTATAGGGGGTTTACCTGTTATTGCAGTAATTGCGCGCAGTTCTGTGAACATAAACCAAGGAGCCAAGACAAGTCTCTCTAATTTTGTTCAAGGAGGCTTAATTTTGCTATTTGTATTCTTATTGTCTGACTACATCCAGCTCGTTCCTAAAGCTGCACTTATGGCTATTTTAGTATTTACGGGTTATAAACTTGCCTCGCCCAAAGTCTTTAAAGACGCTAACCTAAAAGGATATGAGCAGTTTATGATTCTTTCGGTTACCTTGGTGGCTACCTTAATTACCGATTTAAATAAGGGAATAGTTTCCGGTATACTTTTTACCATTATCATTCATTTAGTCAGGTCTCATTTACCCGCGAATCTCTTCTTTAAATACCTCGTCTTTCCTTATTTTAATTTAGCTAAAATTGAGGATCATTACCACCTTAGAATTAAAGGGGTTGCTAATTTTGTAAGTATTTTAAAGATTAGGAAGATACTCGCTAGCATTCCGCCCAAGGAGCGCCTTGTTCTTGATTTTTCTCACACCCGTTTGGTAGACTTTTCCTTTCTTGAATTTGTCAATAATTGGGGAAAACAATATGAAACGGAGCGCGACGGTCAATTTGAAATTGTTGGCTTAGATGAGCATCTTACCACTAGCGAGCATCCATTTAGTATTCATACACTTCCGCAGGCAGTTATTAAGCAGTTATCTAAGAGACAAAAAGAGCTCAAAGAGTATGCATTTGCTAACCAATGGTCGTTTGAACATAAAATAGATTGGCAGACTGATTATCTTAAAGAGAATATTTTTTTCAAAACGCGGCCAATAGAATATGTTAAAAACCGTATTTCGGGCAATTACACCGAAAACGTAAGTTGGGAACTAATAGATATAACTTTTGACGAAGGGGCGCTAATGGCAGCAGAGGTTCATAATACTACTATGCTTCGCATTTGTTTTGACCAAGACATTCCAGACTTTAAACTAGATCAAGAAAAACTTTTTTCGCGTCTATTAGACTATGCCATAAAAGAAGAAATTTCATTTAAGAGCGATACGGAGTTTGGCAGTAAGTTTTCTGTTAAGGGGCCCGATCGTAAAGCAATACAAAAATTTTTTACCAGCGAGCTTCAAAATTTTATAACTGAAAACAACCGTTATCACATAGAAAGTGCAAATAACAAATTACTCGTTTTTCGTTATTTTAGGCTGATGAGCATAGGTGAAATCGAAGAGCTAATTTCTTTTGCTCAACAATTAAGTACGGAATTTCAGAAGTGTTTGGCAACCCCTAGCCCTAAGCTGTAGTTGTGTGTTTGAAGTGGCACAAATGCAGATTGTAAACCCATAAAGTTTAGATAATAATTAAATCCATTCGTTGTACTTATTTCAACAGCCTCTCTCCAGGTTAGTCCAGTGAAATTTCCATAACCCAAAGCAGATAATATTTTTAGGTTTTTAGAAAAGTTTCGTTCGAGGGCAAGGCTTCCGCTCATACCAAAATTTCCAAAGTCTATAGCGGCAAAATCTAGTATTAATTTTGAATTTTTGCCCACCATATAACTCCCACTTATATTGATTTTAGACGGCAAACTAAGCCGCTTTTTACGGACAACACCCATATCTATAATTGCTGTAAATGAGGTGTCTATAAATTTTGAAAAAGATGCATCTTTACTCCCAAATTGGTACTTATAACCAGCAAAATATAGCGTCGTGTCAATATGAGTTTCGTTTTGATCGAATAAGTAGTTTACATTCAAATCTGCAACTTTAAAGCTAAATATCATTTTTTCGCTCTTCTTAAAATCAATACTATAGTTCAGATCTAAACCAATGCCATTCATTCCTTTTCCTCCTACTGATGAAGAAAAGTTATCAAAAACAGCTTCTAAAAATCCCCCATTATTTGCCGTATAAAGCGACATAATTGATGCCTTGATTTGGCTGTAATTTGTAATTGCGTTTAACCCTATCCCCAGTTTTGCATTGAGCTTTTTATCTTTCACAGATTTTAAGGTGATGCCTCCCGAAACAGCTGATGCGCTTAAAAAATTAAGATTCCCACTACTTACTTTCTGATCTTGAAAATCAGCATTTCCAAATAAAATTAACTGCATAAATGCAGTTCCACCAGAGTATCCGACCACGTTTCTGTTTTTTGCATAAACCCCTACAGAGGAATTGATTTTATACTCCATTTCCCCTTTAATTTGAGCATAAAAATTTGTTCGCGCTTTTTGAGATTCTAAAAATGTTTGCTTTCCATCAGAAATAAACCCAGATCTAAATAGGACATCGTTAAACATTCCATTATTAAAACTGTTTGATCCTACATTTGCATCTAGTTCTATTTTTATAGTTTGAGGAGTCCATAAGTCATCCAAGCCACTGCTTAAGAATACAAATTGATTCTCTGACTTCATTGAATATTGAGCGCTAGCACACAATACGATAAAAACGAGTATGAAACTATAACTTGTTCTCATAGGTAATATCCGATACTATTTTAAGCTTAATTTTATAATCGCTATACATTTTATAGCGCTTTGCATCTGCTGTTGAAAAGCGACCTGTGATTCTGATTTGCGTCGCATTTTGTATTGCAAGCATATCAGATCGATTCAGCATAGCAACCAGTTCGCTTTGCCTGGCTACTAAAGTTTTACCTGTTACCGGATCTACTTCAGCCTCTTTGATAATATTATTTTCGTTTTTAAAGGCCACTGCCAGAACTGCGCCGTTATCATCTAAAAATGCTAATTCCAATACCGCTTCAATTGGAAACTCATTTAACGCTAAAACAGAAAGCTTAGCCTCTTTTAAATTGCTAATCTGCTCATATTCAAATAAATTTGATTTTCGGGTTTCTGTAACAGTCAAGTCTTTTAGGCCCACAATTAAAGGAACTTCAAGTTTAAAATTGACTAGAAGCTTACTATAATCAAAGGCGAAATCAGATTGATTTAACGTGCCATTTGGTCTAACTTTTACTTGTATGTTGGGTACTATACGATCTGGTAAGTTTTCAATAAACTGTTTAATGTTTGAATTGCTCTTGTTGAGTGTAAGTATTTGTTCGTCAGGTTTTAAGGATGTTCCAAGATTTACGGATCGCTTGAGCAATATGGGTGAACTTAAAGCAGTTGATGTTAGTTTAACCTTTTTATTTGCTCCCGAATTTTGTCCAACAATTTCATTCGTAGTGATTAAAGATTCGATGCCAAAACTATTGTAAAAATTTAGTTCCAAAGATGCATCCTCTAAAGACAAGTTTCCTTTAAAATTTTTAAGCGCAGGCAATTCTAAAGAGTCTTTTATGGTAAAATTGTGCAACCCCGGGTCTCCGATTATCAACTCTGGGATTACATCTACGAGGCCAAACTCGATTTTAATTTTATCACTTAGTGAAAGGGTTCTCTCTATGCCCGTATATTCTATTTTTGCAACCAATTCATTATAAATATGATTAAAATAGGGGGCAACTGTGTTTTTTTCACCATATAAATGAATTACAAAACCATCAATTGGAAACCGTTCTTCCAAATAAATCCTTTGTCCTTTAGGAGATGCTGGAATCTTCCACTCTTTATAAATAGGCCCACTTTGTCCAGATCTGCTACTTTGAGGAATCTTGTATTGTAAAATGATTGCCTCTTCAATACTCGATTCTACCTTCATTAGGATAGACCCTGTCTTCACGTTTACCTGTGTTAATTCAGCTCCACCAAAGGTATATTTCGTCTCATCATTTCGCTCGACCAGATTTTGAGCAGGAAACACTGCTGTTGCTGATTGAGGTTTTAAACCTCTTACACCAAATGTAATTCTTAATCCTTTTTCTACTTCTATAAGCACTTGACCAACACTTGCCTTGGTTTTCACTCTTTTTACCCTCAGCTCAAGCTTGCCTTTTACCGTTTTACCGGCCAAGCTGTATGACTTTTTTTGAGTGGTATTTGGCGCTAAGTCATTGAAAGTGCCTGATACAACTACGGTATTTGTTCCATCGTCGTTAAGCAATTCAAATTCCATTAATTCTGCTGTTACGGGCAAGTCATTACTTATGGTAATATCTATCCATCCCTCTACAAAGGTAGCTGTACTAAAAAACTCCTCACTCACGTCTAGTTTTGTTCCCTCATTGGTTTGCACGTCTTGGGCTGGAAGATCCGCTTTTTGACCATTTAAAAAAACACTTGCCGGATATATTTCTTGCAGTGTCAGGGTGTCAATGAAGGATCTGTCCTCTAAAACTAGACTCGAAAGAGTAACCTCAATACTTTCTACTCTGTCAGGAATAACCAAAATATCTTGAATGCTAGTTATTCCATAAGCTTCTTCAAAAACGATATCAATAGTATTGTCATTGTTTTTACGAATAAGTGAGTCCGGAATCAAATTTCCCAACGTTAGTTTCGTTTCTATTAGCGGTGCAAGCCAGTTGCTCTCACTTGAAAATTTCTCTTTGGCGCAGCCTATAAATAAGAGACAAAATAGCACCAACGACGTCGTCGATTTAATCATGTCAACAAAGTAACTTAATCTGTTATATTAATTACTATGTTTGTTTTGAAAATTGCACTTTAATGTCATCACATCACTATGTAAAAGAAGGACAAGAGCCCGCGCTTATTATAGCCAATGGCGAAATGTGCTCCTACGAATTGTTGGTTTCCATCATGGAATGGTGTCCTTTTGTGGTCGTGCTAGACGGCGCATATGCTCGTGTGGTTAACTTGCAAATAACCGCTGATGTAGTGATTGGCGATTTTGACAGTATCGAAGGCTTACCCCAAAATTTAACCACACAATTTATTCATATCGCGGATCAAGAAACTACTGATCTAGAGAAAGCACTAGCCTTTTTAATAAACAAGGGGTACAGCGATATCAATATCGTATGGGCCACAGGCAAAAGATTGGACCACACCTTAAATAACTTCGCCATTATGGGTAAATATCCTGGGCACAAAATTGTGATTTATGACGATCATTCTAAGGCGTTTGTATTGCCTAAAAGCTTTTCAAAGATATACAACACAGGCGACAAAATATCGTTGATTCCCATTAACCAAGCAGACGGAATTACTACCTCAAACTTGATGTATAAGCTTGACAATGAGAAGCTTGAATACGGAAATCGCAGTGGCACAAGTAATCAAGTTATTGCCACTGGAGATGTAACTATACGTTATACATCCGGCGTTCTTGCTTTGATAGAAAGTATAGATTAGCGGCTGTAGTTTGGAGCTTCTTTGGTGATGGTAACATCATGCGGATGGCTCTCTCTAATACCTGAACCGGTAATGTGCGTAAACAGAGCTGTCTTAAGTTCTTCTATGCTTGAAGATCCCGTATAACCCATTCCCGCTCTTAAGCCCCCAATGTACTGATAAACTACTTCAGAAAGTTTTCCTTTGAAGGCGACAGTTCCAACAATACCTTCTGGAACAAGTTTGCCTATTTCTGCTTCCGCATCTTGAAAATAACGGTCTGTAGAACCTTTTTTCATAGCTTCTATAGATCCCATTCCACGGTAACTTTTAACCTTTCTTCCTTCATAAAAAGAGACATCGCCGGGAGCTTCTTCTGTTCCAGCAAAAAGACTTCCTGCCATTATACAATCAGCACCCGCAACAATGGCTTTTACCAAGTCTCCGCTATAACGTATCCCGCCATCAGCTATGATAGGAACGCCTGTACCTTCTAGCGCAAGAGCGCACTCCATCACCGCATTTAATTGGGGTACACCTATTCCGGCTATGATCCTAGTTGTGCAAATAGATCCAGGACCAACGCCCACTTTTACAGCGTCTGCTCCATTATCTGCCAAGTACTTTGCTGCAGCGCCCGTTGCCACGTTTCCTACGATTACTTGTAAATCAGGAAATTTTGCTTTTACTTTTTTAAGTTCATCTACCACCCCTTTTGAGTGTCCATGTGCTGTGTCTATAGCTATAACATCTACATCTTCGGCTACTAGTGCCGTAACTCTTTCTAGCGTATCTGCTGTCACCCCTACGGCGGCTCCTACCATCAACCTTCCAAAAGAATCCTTACATGCTTTGGGATGATTTTTTACTTTTTGAATATCCTTAAACGTAATAAGTCCAAGCAATGTATTCTCTGCGTCTACTACAGGTAGTTTTTCTATTTTGTGTTTTTGTAGGATTTGTTCTGCTTCTTTTAAGTCTGTGCCGTTTGCCGCCGTAACAAGTGGCTGCTTGGTCATAACTTCTTCAATAGGGGTACTTAAGTCTATCTGAAAGCGCAAATCTCTATTGGTAATTATACCAACTAATTTATGGTTATCGTCAATAATAGGAATCCCACCTATTCGGTTTTCTTTCATAACATTAACGGCCTCCGACAAAGTGTTGGTGCTTTTAAGCGTAACGGGATCTTTTATCATTCCGCTTTCTGAACGCTTTACTTTTTTTATTTCAGCAGCCTGTTCGGCAATTGACATGTTCTTATGAACTATTCCTATGCCCCCTTCTCTAGCAATGGCTATTGCTAAATTCGACTCTGTTACGGTGTCCATGGCCGCACTTATAATGGGTATATTAATAGATAATTTTTTAGTAAGGCGGGTTTTTGTATTCGTATCGCGAGGTAAAACTTCAGAGTAACGAGGCAAAACAAGCACATCGTCAAACGTTAAACCTTGATAAGCAATTTTAGAAATTTTGGGTTGAGACATCAGCAAATAATGGATTTGTTATTTGCCGCACAAAAGTACTCTCAAACTATCCTAATCACCTAATTTATTTAAGGCGATTCGTGTTTCTTTTTACTTTACTAAGAGATTTTAAGGATAATCAGCCAAATCCAACCACAAATAATTGCATAGCTTTGCTTCATTATCTTTGCACAGTATAAAATGAGGTCCATCTTCTTGTTTGCCTTAATTGTTGTTTCGTCTGTATGCTTTTCTCAAAGTACAGACGAAAAACTTGCTGCCCAGTTTTTTGAAAACCAGGAGTTTGAAAAGGCATCTGAAATGTATAGAAAGCTATATAAAGAAAATGATAACTCTATTTATATTTACGAGAACTACCTTCAAACACTTATTGCCCTGAAAGACCTGAAAACGGCAGAAAAATTGGTTGAAAAAGCCATAAAACAGCATCCTAAGCGCGGAAACTATGAGGTAGATTTAGGCTATTTGTACTTGCGTTTAGGTGAGAAAGAACAAGCTAAAAAGTATTTGGACAAGGTTATAAAAGATTACCTGGTAGATAAAAACCAAGTCATATTAATCGCCAACGCATTAACAAATCGCCAATTGAACGATTACGCAATTGCAGCTTACGAACAGGGCACAAAAAAGTTTGGTGTGCTCACTTTTTACGCTCAAATGCTTTCTCAATATAGAGTCATGGGAAACACAACGGCGTTAACAGATTTTTCATTGGAGGTGCTTTCTGCAGAAAAAAATGCTTTTGATTACATAAAGCGTGTTCTTGATGTGGCTTACGAAAACCCCAAATCTGCTGAATACCTTCAACAACGCACATTGTTGTACGCCCAAAAAAATCCAAGCAATCCCGTATATGACGAATTATTGCTAGAAATATTTTTACAACAGAAGAAATATATGGCTGCCATGCGACAAGTTATTTCTCTGGATAAACGCAATGGAACCAAAGGGTATCGAGTTATGGGATTTGCTAAATTGTGTGAGCAAAATAGAGAATATTCTACAGCACTTAAAGCATACGAATACGTCATAAATCTAGGAAAAGAAGAGCCTAATTATTTAGCGGCTGAACAAGGATTAATAAATTCGCTTTACCTTAAAACCACCCATAGCATAAATCCAGATAAAGTAGAAGTAGCTGAGCTTATACAAAAAATAGAAGGTTTTGTAAACCTAAATGGGGTCGGTTTTAATACGGCAAATAGCCTATTTCGATTAGCGGAATTACAAATTTTTTATAACCATAATCCGACGGGGGGAAGTGCAATCTTAGAAAAAATAATAGCCACTCCTAGACTACAAATTCGTTTTTTGGCAGAGTGCAAGCTCCTGCTGGGAGATGCCTACCTTATGTTAAACAATGTGTGGGATGCCAAGCTAATGTATGGTCAGTTAGACAAAGAATTTATGGAAGATGCGTTGGGGCAAGAAGCTAAATTTAAAAATGCAAAACTGTCCTACTACGAAGGTGATTTTGAATGGGCTGCATCTCAACTAGATATTTTAAAAACGGCAACCACGCAACTTGTAAGCAATAACGCTATAGAGTTATCGCTGCTTATACAAGATAATACTGGACTTGACAGTACCACGGATGCCATGAAGGAATACGCCTCAGCAGAGTTTCTGTTGTACCAAAATCAAATCGAGAAATGCACACAAATACTTAATATGCTGCCTTTCAAATATCCTAATCATACACTTAACGATGAAATATATTTTCTAAAAGCCAAGGTTCAGGAAAAATTAGGAAACTATGAAGAAGCCAATAAGCTTTACACCACCGTTTACGAAAAATACGGTGATGATATCCTGGCAGATAATGCCCTGTATCGATCTGCCAATATTACGTTGTATATTTTCAACGATGCTCAAAAAGCACAAGCACTTTTTGAAAAAGTTGTATTGAATTACAACTCCAGTCTTTTTGTAGTAGACGCCCGTAAAATGTATTTTGGCCTTAAAGAAGGATTAACCAAAGAAGAACTTTTTCGCGACGAATTGCTAAACTAACTCTAACTATAAACAAATATCTTACATACCTTTTAGTGGCGATTGGATTTTTTATTCTCTCGGTCCCTCTTTGGCTCAACGTAGGCCATTTGCCCATAAGATTATGGGACGAGTCTCGCAATGCCGTAAACGCTATTGAGATGTTGCAAAATGGTGATTATATCATCCGTAGTTACGAAAACAAACCCGAAACTTGGAACCTAAAACCACCATTACTTACCTGGTTACAGGTAATCGCGATGCACGTAGTTGGACTAAACGAAATTGCCATTCGATTGCCGTCCATTTTGGCGTCGATGAGCTCACTTTTCATTTTATTTTTATGGACATTTAGACTAACCAAGAGTTATGCATTTGCTTTTTTGGGTGCTGGTATTTTAGCTACATCTGCTGGTTTTTATGGCGAACACGTGGGTAGATTCGGAGATCATGATGCACTATTGGTATTCTTTAGTACCGCCCTAACTTATAGTTGCTACCTCTATTACCTTACACACAAAAGTTGCTACTTGTATTGGGCGGCACTGGCTGTATGTTTGGGTATATTAACCAAGAGCATTGCTATACTTATCATGTTGCCCGGTATTGCATTGTTTTTTGCAACACAAAAAAGGGCGATTGAAACACTTGCCAACAACCATCTGTATTTTGCTATTACACTCGGACTTGTTCCTGTAATCAGTTATTACGGTGTAAGAGAATATTTACAACCAGGATTTTTGCGGTTCGTTTGGAATGATGAGCTATTCCCGCGATACTTTAATTCAAGTGAAAATTTTGACTATCCGAGTGAAAATTTTTGGTATTACTTCAAACTATTATGGAATAAGCATATGTCTATATGGCCCCTATTGCTTCCTCTTGTTTTGTCGGTTCCGTTCTTAAAACGTAAAAATGAGGGATGGCCGTACCTATTAATAACATCTGTTTCCTACTTGCTCATTCTATCCAAAGGAACTAAAAATTACTGGTATGATGCATCGGTAATTCCGCTATTGTCTGCACTAATTGCCGTGAGTGTTCACGTTGTGTACTCTCGGTTATTTAAAACTAAAACGTACGCTTTGGTGCTTGTTTTAGGGCTTCTATACTTGCCATTTGCCCAGGCGCATAACTATGCACTTAACCCTTCCGAAAAATATTATGAATGGGAAACCAATGGGATTTCTCACTTTTTAACCGACGAAAATCATCTTCAAAATCTAACAGCCAATACGCAACTACTTTTAGACACTACATACGGCTATGAACCACATCTTTTTTATGTAAAAAAACTGCGAATAGAAAAGCGGTTGCCGCTAGAACGAACCATTATTCAACACGTAAAAACAAGTGATACGCTACTTATTGGTTATGAAAGTACCTTAAATGCTTTAAAATTGGGTTATGAAATTACGGTACTAGACAGCTCGTACAGTCATACAAAACTCGTAGCCGTGGGAAAATCCTTGCTATAGGTAAAAACGATAAGCCAACTCTAGCCTTCCAAAGGCTCCATTTGCAAAATCAGTATTAAGCGGCACCCTATCATCACCAAAGCGCACTAAGCTTAATCCAAAATCAATTTTATCATTATTTTGGTACACCCTAAACGAGCGGCCCAATGACACGCCTGCCATTCCTCTTATTATTACGCCTTTTATAGGTTCGTAACCTATGTGCGCAGCTATTTCGTTAGACAAATGGTGCATGTAAAATGGGTATGTATAAATGGATATTCCTCCACCTTGTATATTATAGGACTTAACAGTGGCTCGCCAATTTACTCCTGCGGTTACCTTGGGTGTAATGCTATAATTTATCTTGGCATAAGAAGGAATTATTGCGTCTATTTCTAGCTTGTTTTTTTGATAATACCCTCCAAAAAAGGGTACTAAAAATGAACCGAATCTGTCTCCGTTTATGTATGCTCCAAACTTATAATTGAAATGCTCGCTCTTTTTCAGTTTAGCCAATATTATTCCGCCAATCTGATAATCGTTTTTGGTCAAACTTTCTTCAAAATTAGAGGCTATCTTGGGTAACAGGAGATACGTTGCGCTCCACTTGTCTGAGTACTTTACATTAATTCCCAGTTTTAGTGTGTAAGCAGAGAAGGAAACCTCGTCTTCTTGTTGTTCAAAAAGCTTGGTTTGCAGCCGGTCATAAACCACCCCGAAGAGCAACGAACTTCCGTTTTTTAACTTAACCGGAGCGGTTAAGTTAATGTTGGCTTTTTGTACGCTAGATGTGTTTAGACTACTGTCAAACTGGTTTTGAGGTGTTTTTGTATACTCAGCAGTGGCTAAATCTACATAGTCTTGTGCTTGTGCCACGTTGCACACGGCAACTAAAATCAATATTTTTAAAAGATTCATCTAATACAATTATACGTTATATTTTTTCAAAAAATAATGCACTATCTATCAGCTCGTTGCGGTTTTCCCCTATGCATCCTTTACCATAGGTGTTCTTTTTAATTTTGTTTTGGGCTATATTATAGCCCAAATAAAAGATAATTATTTTGTCAAAAACAATCGTACACATGGACCTCGACACTTTTTACGTGTCTGTAGAAAGGCTACAAGACAATAGGCTACTCGGCGTGCCTGTACTGCTGGGCGGAGTAGGTGACAGAGGCGTGGTGGCTAGCTGCAGTTATGAGGCTCGCGCCTTTGGTGTGCACAGTGGCATGAGTATGAAAATGGCTCGACAATTATGTCCTGAAGGAATTGTAGTAAAAGGCGAGTCGGGCACCTACAGCAAGTATTCTAAAATGGTAACCGAAATAATACGAGAAGATGTGCCCGTACTCGAAAAAAGCAGTATAGACGAGTTTTATCTAGACCTTACCGGAATGGACAAATTCTTTGGGTGCTATAAACTGGCCAGCCACATACGCGAGCGAATCGTCAAAGAAACAGGTTTGCCCATTTCCTTTGGCATGTCTATAAATAAAACCGTAAGCAAAATAGCCACGGGAGAAGCCAAACCCAACAACCAGCTAAACATAGACCTAGGATTAGAGAAGCCTTTTCTGGCACCGCTGCCCGTAGGTAAGATACCGATGATAGGTAAAAAAACTGCTTTTATGCTAAGCCGAATGGGCGTACAAAAAATATATACGTTACAAGAAATGCCGCTAGAACTGCTGGAAAAAGCCTTTGGGAAAAACGGAAAAATGATGTGGGAAAAAGCCAATGCCATAGATCATAGCCCGCTCATTCCTTATCACGAAAAAAAGAGCATAAGTACTGAGCGCACTTTTATGAAAGACACCATAGACGTACGCAAGCTTAAAGATATGGTAATAGCCATGGTGGAGCAGTTGGCTTACGAACTCCGCCACGGACAACGAGTGTGTTCTAACATCAGCATAAAGCTTAGGTACTCTGACTTTCAAACCGTGAGCAAACAGAAACAAATACCCTACACCGCCTCAGACCACTCACTTATCGCTCATGCCAAAGAGCTCTTTGACTCGTTGTACAGTCGCCGCGTGCGCATCCGCTTGGTGGGTGTTCGGCTGGGCGACTTAGCTGGCGGCGGGCACCAGATAGACCTGTTTAATGACGACGACAAAATCATAAACCTATACCAAGCCATGGACGCCATGAAAAGCCGATACGGAGCTAATGCCGTGAGACGTAGCGTGGCCATGGAAGTAAAAGGACTGGGCCGCGGAAATCCTTTTAGCGGAGAACCCAATGTGGTGCCTGCTCATCGGAATGCCTGAGGTCTAGTCAGCTCTAGTAACCTACAGACGCATCCAGCGAGCAAAAAAGTAAAATGTACCTAAACTGCCACACCTATTACTCTTTCAAATACGGGACGATGTCGCCGAAAGAATTGTTGTGCGAGGCCAATTCGTCATATAGGAAAACGCCTTCGGAGTGTGTTCCTACAGAAATCAAATTCGCTCTTACCGACATTAATAGCACCTCCGGATGTCTGTATCATGCCATGGAGTGCCAAAATCGGGGTTGGCCCGTTATACTCGGCGTGGATTTTCGTACCAAAAATCAGCAAGATTTTATTGCCATAGCCACAGACAACATCGGTTTTCAAAACATCAACTTCTACCTATCAGACCTTTTAGCCAATAGAAACAAAACGCGAGATCCTATTATTGGAAACGCCTATATTATATACCCGTTTAAAAATGCACCAAACAGATCTCTGCGTGATAATGAATATATTGGCGTGAATCATACAGAATTGTTTCTGTTTCAGAAACGTGTAGGAACTGCCCTGGAGGGCAATTCCCATGTCGATAAAAACAAATACGTCGCCCTAAACACGGTTACCTTCCGAAATAAAAGAGATTTTAACGCACATCGCCTATTGCGGGCTATTGACAAAAACATGCTGCTCAGTAAATTGCCCTTGGAAGAACAAGGCGAAATGCACCATCAGTTTTATACCGAAAATGAACTGCGAAACCTGTATGCTGGTCACGAATACTTGCTAGAAAATACCCAAAAACTATTGGCAAGTTGTAACCTACATTTTGACTTTAACGACAAGTCGAAACTTGCCAATAAAAAAACCTATTCGCAAACCCAAGAACAAGACGAAAAACTGCTACACCATCTGGCAGAAGAAGGATTAAAGTACCGCTACAAGGGAAACATCACTCCCGAAATAACTGAACGGCTACAACGTGAACTTCGAGTGATTAAGCAATGTGACTTTGTTCCCTATTTTTTAATAAACCACGGCATCGTAACCTACGCCAGAAGTAAAGGATATTTTTATGTGGGCAGAGGCAGCGGGGCCAATAGCTTGGTGGCTTACTTGCTGCGAATTACCAATGTAGATCCCATAGAACTCGACCTTTACTTTGAACGATTTATAAACCCAAGCCGTAAGTCTCCTCCTGATTTTGATATTGATTTTAGTTGGCGAGACAGAAATGATGTAACCAAATACATTTTTAATACCTATCCCAATACCGCTTTAATGGGTGCTTTTGTTACATTTCAGGCTAAATCTGTAATCCGCGAAATAGGAAAAGTGCTAGGCTTGCCTGCCGACGAAATAAAAAACATACAACGTGTTCGAGACCCAAATCAATTAGACCATATTGCTCGCCTATGTCTGCTATACAGCCACTACATACACGGGTTCCCAAATCACCTGAGTGTGCACAGCAGCGGCATAGTAGTTACCGAAAAACCCATCCAATATTACGGAGCTACGAGCATGCCTCCCAAGGGTTTTCCTACTGCTCACTTTGATATGCACATAGCCGAAGACGCGGGCATCTACAAATACGATATTTTAGCTCAACGAGGCTTGGGCAAAATAAAAGATACCCTGCAAGTGATTAAGCAAAACCAACCCGACGCCCCTGATTTTGATATAGACGACATCGACCGTTTTAAACAAGATGAAAAAATAAAAGACTTACTCCGCAGAGGTGACGCTATTGGCTGTTTTTACGTAGAAAGTCCTGCCATGCGAGCGCTTATGAAAAAATTAGAAGTGGATGACTATCGGGGTTTGGTGGCGGCTAGTTCTATCATACGACCCGGTGTAAGCAACAGTGGCATGATGACTGAATATATAAAACGACACCGAGACCCCGAAGCTCAAAAAGCCACGCACCCCGTTCTTGCTAAAATACTACACGACACCTACGGAGTAATGGTGTATCAAGAAGATGTGCTTAAAGTAGCGCATTATTTTGCTGGACTCACGCTAGAAGAATCTGACGTGCTAAGGCGTGGCATGAGTTTTAAATTCAGACAAAGAACTGAGTTTAAGGAAATTGAAAAGCTTTTTTTTGACAACTGCACCGCCAAAGGGTATAAACCGAAACTAAGCCAAGAAGTGTGGACGCAAATAGAGAGTTTTGCCAGCTATGCTTTTGCCAAGGGGCACTCAGCCAGCTATGCGGTAGAAAGTTACCAAAGTCTTTTTTTAAAAGCCTACTACCCGCTGGAGTATATGGTAGCTACTATTAATAATTTTGGTGGGTTTTATCGCACAGAGCAATATATACAAGAAGCGCGGCTAAAAGGGGCCAGCGTAGAAGCTCCGTGTGTGAATGGAAGCCTGTTTATTACCTCTATTTGTGGCAAGATCATTAAACTAGGGTTTCAGCACGTGGCGCAACTAGAGGTTAAAACGGTAAATGCGTTTCTAAAAGAACGTATAAATAACGGCGCCTTTACAGAATTAGACGACTTTGTAAATAGAGTGACCATTAGTTTAGAGCAGGTCATTATTCTCATTCGCGTTAACGCCTTTCGTTTTAGCAATAAAAGCAAGCATTGGCTGCTGTGGAAAGCCCATTTTCTGTTGTCTGAAACCAAGAGTAGCTTCTCTCACCCCAAGCTATTTGCTTTTCATAACCAAACCAAAAACGTGGCTATTCCAGAACTAGTAGGCATACCCTACGAAGACCCGATGGACGAAATAGAATATTTGGGATTCCCGCTCTGCTCACCGTTTGAATTGATAGATGGCGATATGCTTACCCACAAAACAGTAGCTAGCGATTTTTCCAAATTGCTACATCGCATCATTACTATAACGGGCTACTTGGTACACATCAAGCGTACCAAAACCAAGGGACGCATAGAACAAGAAATGTTTTTTGGTACATTTATGGATCGTGAAGGTGTTTTTTTTGACAGCGTTCATTTTCCCTTGTCTGCTCAACAATATCCTTTCAGGGGTGGCGGCATTTATACACTTCGCGGCAAGGTTTCAGAAGACTTCGGGCACATAACGTTAGAAGCTCATTACATGGTAAAAGTGCCTTATGGCAAATTGGTGAAGGGTTGAGGCGCTTTTATCGATTGACAAAAGCGCCTAACGGCTATCTCCAAAATATTACTAAAATAGTTTACTTAATCCACCACTACCTTGTGCACTTCCACTCGTCCGTCTTGTCGCACTATTCTTACAAAACAAGGCTGTGGTTCCAATTCAATCAGGAGGTCCGTTGAGTCGGATTGATAAACCACCAGGCCCCTACTGTCTGATATGGTGATTGATTTTGGTTTTTTGTTTTCTGATGGTCTTAAATAAAGTTTTCCGTTACCCGGATTGGGATATAAGGAGAATTGCTGGTTTTTTACATCCGTTATTCCAATTTTTTTATTTAGAAAATCGCAGGGCAGGTTCCTTGTTTCCCACCATTGGGCTACATAATTTATAGTACTGTTACTAAAACACCTCAGCTGTCCACCTTCGTGACCGTCTAAATATGAGGCCATTACATCCCAAGGGATGATATAGTTGGTTCCGCCCAAAAGCCTTTCATATATGGTATCTCTGTATGAACTTCTTGCATGCTTAAATTCAATATCTAAGAAATAGCCTAATCTTGCATCTGTCCCTACGCCCATTACCAATGCATTTACCGTGTCATTTAAACTATATCTATACTTCCACTCATCACCTGCTTTAGCAGCAAAATCATAAAGCGTGTCAAACATTTCATTATGCCAGTACCACACCAAACTATCTTCTATTACTATTATGTTTGCTACATAACGGAAAGAATCAATTAAAGGTTCTTGCGGCTCTTGGCATACATCATAATATTTTGCATCAAAAACCATTGCTGTCTTTCCAGCCACAAGTGAGTCTCGAGAGTATGTTGATATTATTGGCCCGCAGCTGTTTAAATTAACGTAATCATAAATCCACCTACTGCCTTTTTCAGGGTTACTTATTTGGGCAAACAGCCCCGAAAAAAAAGAAAAAACAGCCAATACGACAAGCTTGCATCTTACCATAGCCGCGAGTATATGCAAAAAAACTAAATGGCTTTACCTTATCAGATGAACATTTCCTGCATATGTATAAGGTTCATCTCCTAGTCTCGCGATTTTTTACTTTAGGCGTAAACCTTCTCAATAATTTATTTTATAGACTTACACTAGACCAACCTACCTTTGCTGCAATGTTCAAAACAGCATTTGTTACGATACTGGGCTTACCCAACGCAGGAAAATCTACTTTTCTAAATGCGGTACTGGGTGAAGATCTAGTGATTACCAACCCAAAAGCACAGACTACACGTCACCGTATTAAGGGAATACTCAACGATAAAGACTACCAACTCGTGTTTTCTGATACGCCTGGTATTATTAAAGAATCAGCCTACAGATTACAGGACGCCATGATGGGAGCTGTAAATGAATCTTTAGATGACGCAGATGTGGTGCTGCTTATTTTAGACGGTCAGTTTCCTAAGATTGAAGAGTTTGAAGCTTATAAAGATAAGATTACCTGTCCGTTGGTTATTGCCATGAATAAGGTGGATCTAGTTCAAGATCAAGAAAAACTACAGGCCGATATAGACAGGGTAAAAGAATACTTCGGCACCGAGTTGATATTTGCAGTAAGCGCAAAAGAAAACTTTAACGTGAGCGGAATTATTAATGCTCTTGTAGACCTAGCTCCCGAGCATCCCGCTTTTTATGATACCGACTCTATTAGCGATGAAAATGTACGGTTTTTAGTAAGCGAAATGATTCGTGAGCAAATTTTAACGCAATTTAAAAAGGAAATTCCTTACAGCGTTGAGGTTAGTGTAACAGAATACAACGAGAAAGAAAAACTAGACGAAATATTTGCAACTGTTTTTGTAGAACGTGATTCTCAAAAAGGCATTATGTTAGGCAAAGGTGGCGCTGCAATTAAAAACTTAGGAATAGCATCTCGAAAACGAATTGAAGAATTTATAAAAAAGAAGGTTTTCCTTTCGCTTAGCATTAAAGTTAAAAAAGATTGGCGTACTGATGACCAACAGCTCCAATACTTCGGTTATATAAAGAAGTGACTTTTTAACACTACCTTTGCCGCCTTGTAAAAGGCGCAACTTCTCTTGAAGATCTTCCAAACAATTTACAAAAGGCTGCGGATAGCAGAAACATAGCATTATTAAAAAACATTAGAAAATGGCAGGAATAGTAGCGATAGTCGGAAGACCGAACGTTGGAAAATCAACTCTTTTTAACAGACTTATTGGTGAGCGTAAAGCGATCGTAGATGACGTAAGTGGCGTAACCCGCGACCGACACTATGGCAAGAGTGAGTGGATAGGTAAAGAGTTTACCGTAATAGATACGGGCGGATATGTAAAAGACAGTAAAGATATTTTTGAAAGTCACATTCGTGAACAGGTAATGTTAGCTATTGCTGAAGCGGATGTCTTGCTTTTTATGGTAGATGCCGTTTTAGATCCAAGTGATCTTGATATTGCTTTTGCTAAAATCGTACGTCAAAGCAAAAAACCATACCTGGTTGTAGCCAATAAGGCAGACAACGATGAGCGTATGTTTATGGCCAACTCTTATTACTCCATGGGGATAGACAACCTTTACCCCCTTTCGTCTATATCTGGAAGCGGAACGGGAGAACTACTAGACGATCTTATTCCTTTGTTGCCTGACGGCGAAGTTGATACCGAAGAGAATGTACCTAAAATTGCTTTTGTTGGTAGACCAAATGCAGGAAAATCTACCATTTGTAATACCCTTTTAGGTGAAGAACGAAACATTGTAACAGACATCCCAGGAACCACACGGGATACACTTTTTGTAAGGTATAAAGCATTTAATCATGATCTATACTTAGTAGACACTGCGGGAGTTAGGAAAAAAAGTAAAGTAAGCGAAGACATAGAGTTTTATTCCGTAATGCGAAGCATTAGGGCAATAGAAAATGTAGATGTCGTTGCTATCGTTATAGATGCCACAAGGGGTATTGAGGCTCAAGACATGAACCTTTTTGGATTGGCTCAAAAAAATGGAAAAGGTATCGTTATCATTATAAACAAATGGGACTTAGTTGAAAAAGACACCAATACAGCTAAAGATTATGAGTCATTAATAAAAGATAAAATTGCTCCGTTTACTGACGTTCCTGTACTTTTTGTTTCGGCACTTACCAAGCAACGTGTATTAAAAGCCTTAGACGTGATCATGGAGGTTTATGAAAACATGAACACCAAAATAACAACATCCAAGCTAAACGAATTCTTTTTACCAATTATTGAAAGACAGCCACCACCAGCACTAAAGGGAAAATATGTAAAAATTAAATACATTACACAACTGCCAACGGCATGCCCTTCTTTTGCGTTTTTCTGTAATTTACCGCAATATATTCCTGACAGTTATAAGCGCTTTTTAGAAAATAAATTCAGAGACCATTATAAGTTTACCGGGATTCCAATAAGAATATATTTTAGAAAAAAGTAACTATTTTGTAGTTTATTACAAATTCATATATTTGCAACTTATTTAAATATTTAACAATTAAAATTACGCGTAACATGAAAAAAATTATTGCTCTATTCGCTATCGTTTCTGTATTCGGATTCGTAGCGTGCAACAACGCTGCTGAAACTACAGATGAGGCTGCAACTGAAGAAACAATGGAAGCTCCAGCTGAAGAAGTTGAAGTAACTGAAGAAGCTCCAGCTACTGAAGAAGTAACTGAAGAAGCTCCAGCTGCTGAGGTAACTGAAGAAGTTGCTCATTAATTCACACAAAATTTAAAATAAAAAGGGCTGCTCAATTGAGCAGCCCTTTTTTTATATTCGCTAGTATGAAATACACCATATTAATTTTATGCTCTATAACGATTACCGCATGTACAGGTAGCCATACAACACCAGAAGAAGACGCTATTCAAGAATTAACCGTTGATGCTATGATACTGAGAGACTCCGTAAGAGCTGACTCTATGATGAAGACTTTGTTATATAAATAAATAAACACCTTGTCTAAGTGTTAACTGTTTGCAAATAAGCTGATTGTTAATTTTTTATTTTTATAATATTATAAACTACTAAACTGCTCAAGAAACCTTTTATCACCATTGAAAAATGTACGCAAATCTTTAACACCAAATTTTAGCATAGCCATTCTATCAACGCCTAAACCAAAAGCAAATCCTGAATACAACGAAGTATCTATTTTGCAGTTTTCTAAAACATTGGGATCTACCATACCACATCCTAAAATTTCTAACCAACCAGTTCCTTTTGTTAATCTATAATCAGATTCTGTATCAAGACCTAAATAAATATCCATTTCTGCACTTGGTTCTGTAAATGGGAAATAAGATGCTCTAAATCGTACCCGTGTATTGGTTCCAAAAAATTCTTGCACAAAATTATATAGCGTTTGTTTTAGATCTGAGAAAGAAACTCCCTTATCTATATATAAACCCTCAACTTGATGAAAAAAACAGTTAGAGCGAGCTGAAATTGCCTCATTTCTATAAACACGGCCCGGCATGATACTTCTTATAGGTAAATTGCCTTCTTCCATCAACCTAACTTGCACAGAAGATGTGTGCGTCCTTAATGCAATTTCATCATCCACAAAAAACGTATCTTGCATATCTCTTGCAGGGTGGTTATATGGAAAATTTAATGCAGAAAAATTATGCCAATCATCTTCAATTTCTGGACCAGTAGAAATAGAAAAACCTAACCTTTCAAAAATAGAAGTCATTTCATCAATTATAGCACTTATAGGGTGCCTACTACCTAATTCTGAATAATAACCAGGTAAAGGATTAATTTTTTCATTTACACTTTGAGCTGATCTCAGTTCTACTTCTGCATTATTATATAATTCTTCGACCCTACTTTTTAAAACATTAAGTTCTTTACCTAATATTTTTTTTTCCTCGCTTGCTAAGTCCTTGAAATCGATAAACAATTGGTTTACTAATCCCTTTTTTACTAAAAATCTTATTTTATAAGATTCTAGTTGATCTATGGTAGTAATTGCAAACTGCTCTGCTTCATTTATAATTTTATCGATCTGATCTTTCATTTGACGTTACAAAGAAAACAAACTCTGCTGTTCGTACCAAGAAAATACGTTTACCCACTCTCTATTATTTAATTTCTTAAATTATAAATTCTTTAATAGTAGTAGTATTATAAGTGTATGTGAATTCGGTGACATTAAAATTATGTTTTATGAGACTTAACATTTAATTAACATATTTATTTGGTATAAATAGTTTAAAATGAATGAATTAACATATTTAGTTATTAATGTGAGTAGCTTTAATAACAGTTAATTGTTAATAATAGATATGTGTAAATGTATACTATATATTGTTAAGATACGGTGTATCATAAAGCAGAATGAGTGGATAATATAGTATAGGGGTAAGAATTGGAAGTTATAAGCGTCAAATAACGTTGTATGTTAACAAGAGTGTTAATATAACTATAAAGTATTGATTATTAAAGTTTTATCCCAATTTTGACGCATATCAAATGGTTCAGTAAATAAAATAGGTTCAGGGTTAATATGACCAAAGTAGTCGCCAGTATCCCATATTTGATTATTGTTTAAATCCTTAATAAGTTGACAGGAGTATGTGCCTTGAGGTAAGTTGTTTATTGTTAAATTTTTAGAGAATTTTATATATTCGGTTTTATATAATGAATTGCCTTTATATAGGTGAAGTATATAGTTATTAGTATCTATATTTATAGTGAGGTTTAAGTTAGTGTTAGTAAGCTCTTGTAAAAGTAGAGCTTGATTATAATCAACATTTTTATTACCTATAATATCCGTTATCCCAGATTCTTGTATTTCTATCTTATTTGGTATAAGGTTTAATTGATGTTTTATAATAACTTGATAATCGTTATGATAAATATCAGTGGCTGATACAACGTTACTATCTATAAGTATTAAAATTTTATTCTTATCTATACCTTTAATACGATAATTAGAATTTATGATTGTAAGATTATTGGAGTTTGATGCGATAAGCCTAATTGGTTTTATATATTGGCTAAGAGGGTTTACATAAGTAAATAAAAATTGATTTGTATCAATAGTGAGTAAAACGCTTGACGTATCTTTAGTTGGTTGGTAATAATAATTAATTGTATCTTTTGAAGGAGATAGTTGATAATCTTTAAGACTGTCGTCTATATATAAATGGCTAATATGTTTTAAGGGTTTATTAATAGCTATCCGTAAAACACCAGGTTCTTTTGGGTGTAATAGGCGTGGTTTGTAGTCTACGTAATGATAAAAAGGAAAAATATTTATTGTGTCGGGTATAATTTTGTCCGTGTAAATTTCTGTTGCTAATGATACCAGCTCGTTATTATCCAGCATTAAATTCTTATTGACATCTTTTAGTGCAACTAATTTAAAGTTACGTGTAGGTAAATTATTGAATTGAAAGTAGCCGGTCTCGTTTGTTTTGGTGAGATAATCAGGTTTGTGTTTTATTATAACGCTGTCACTATTAGAGGTATACAATTGAACATTGCAAGTGTTACAAGGCAAGTTAGTTGTAATATCTTTTATATGACCGCTTAGCTTTCCAGAGTCAAGGTAAAGACCTGTAGAAAATAGATAAGAGTAATCTAGTATTGGATTATTTTCATTTACGTCAAGAACACATCCGTTAAATTTTACTGTGTATGTGGTATTAGGAAGAAGGGTGTCTTTTAAGGATAAAGTTAACTCTTTTCCTTTTACATCAAGCACAGGATTTTGTTTCTGAGTGGGAGATACAATTAGCAATTCATTAACTTTGGTTGTAGTTATATTTTCATTAAAAATAAAGCGAAATTGACTAACTGAAACAGAAGTAGCACCGCTATCAATAGAAGTTTTTATAATTCGGGGCGCTGCTGTGTCTTTATCTCCACCTGAAAGTGTTTGAACGGATGCGCATGAAATTAATATACAACAGAGTAAAAAATAAGGTTTTATCATCTTCCAAAGTGTACTAGTAATACAGATATATCAGCGGGGCTGACACCGCTTATTCTTGCTGCCTGACCTACGCTAGTAGGTTTAATCTGATTAAGTTTGTCTATAGCCTCTAAAGATAAGGATTTAATGGAAGTATAGTTAAAATCACTTTCGAGGTTATAGTGCTCTAGTCGTAGAAGTTTTTCTACGTTTTCCCTTTCGCTCTTTATGTAGCTATCGTATTTAAGGAGTATTTCGACTTGCTCCATTTCGTCGTCACTATAGGGTTCAAATAGTTGTTTAATGGTTTTTATCTCAAGCAAGTGTTTATGAGTTATTTGCGGTCTTGATAAAATTTTATCTATTAAATAATTCTGAGGAATCTCAGCGGTATCGTGCTTTATTAGGACGGGATTAGCTTCTTTAGGAGTTATGGTGTTGGTTTTAATAAGTTTGGACAGTCTAGCAATATTATTTTCTTTAATATGTAGTTTGTCTATTTCCTCTACTGACACAGTTCCTAGTTGAAATCCTTTCTCCATTAGGCGTTGGTCTGCGTTGTCTTGTCGGAGTAATATTCGGTATTCTGCCCTACTGGTAAACATTCGGTACGGTTCATTAGTGCCTTTGTTAACGAGGTCGTCAATTAAAACACCTATATAAGCCTCGCTCCTACTTAATACGAAGGGATCTTTATTGTTTATCTTTTGATGTGCGTTTATACCTGCCATCAGTCCTTGGCACGCCGCTTCTTCATAGCCTGTAGTACCGTTTATTTGTCCAGCAAAAAACAAATTGGATATCGCTTTTGTCTCTAAGTTAAGTGCTAATTGAGTAGGATAAAAAAAGTCATATTCTATTGCGTAACCTGGTCTAAATATTTTGGCGTTTTCAAAGCCTTTTATAGATCTAAGTGCCTTGTACTGAATGTGTTGCGGTAAAGAAGTGCTAAAACCATTTATGTATGTTTCACAGGTATTCCACCCTTCGGGCTCAACGAAAATTTGGTGTCGGGTACGTTCAGCAAATCGGTTAACTTTGTCTTCCACAGAGGGACAGTATCGTGGCCCTATACCTTGAATAGACCCATTGAACAAAGGAGAATCTTTGAAACCAGATCTAAGTATATCATGTACTTTTTCGTTGGTATAGGTGAGGTGGCAACTGTGCTGCTTTTGTATTTTGATTGGCTTTCTAAAAGAGAAGCATTTAGGGTCTACATCTCCAGGTTGTTCTTCGAGTATAGCATAGTTTATGCTTCGGCCATCTACTCTCGGCGGTGTACCGGTTTTCATTCTCCCGCTCTCTAGACCCAAGGAAAGTAGCTGCTCTGTTATGCCATATGATGCACGGTCTCCCATTCTGCCCCCTGATGTCTGTTGGTTACCGATATGAATTATACCGTTCATAAATGTACCGCTAGTTAAAACAACTGATTTACCTTTGATTTTCATTCCGGAACTAGTCTCTACACCTACCGCACAAGAGTTATCAGTTATGATTTCGTTTACTGAATCCTGGATAAAGTCTATGTTAGGATTAGCCTCTAATAACTCTCGCCATTTCAAAGAGAACATTGTTCTGTCGTTTTGTGATCTAGGACTCCACATGGCGGGCCCTTTCGAAGTGTTAAGCATTCTAAATTGCATCATACTGTAGTCGGAAACTATTGCCGACAAACCCCCTAGTGCGTCTATTTCACGAATGATTTGCCCCTTGGCTACTCCGCCCATTGCTGGGTTGCAAGACATTTTGGCTATTGTCTCCATGTTCATGGTCACCAATAAAACCTTGGAACCCAACTTAGCGGCAACATGCGCAGCTTCGCATCCGGCGTGGCCAGCGCCTACAACAATTACATCGTACATATTATGTTTCACGTGGAACAGTGCAAATCTAGATACTGCGTTTCGAGCGTTCTCATTTTTTGCTTTTCTTCTTCTGTTTGGTCGTTATATCCAGCAAGATGGAGCATGCCGTGAATACAAACGCGGTGTAACTCCTGAAAAACGGTCTGTTTATGTGTTACCGCGTTCTCTTTAACTCTGTCCCAGCTGATTAAGATTTCGTGTTGTTCAATGTCGTCGTCTTCGCCATAATCAAATGTTATAACGTCTGTGTAGTAGTCGTGGCTGAGCGAGGCAATATTGACCTCAAGCAGCGCCTCGTCAGATATAAAGTAGTAAATAATTGGCTTGTTAATCATCAGGCCGGAAAAGACTTGAGACAGCCCCAGGGTGCTTATTAAATCTAAGACTTCGGGGAAGTCGCTCTCGATTTCTATGTTATTTAATGACATTTAATGTTCCTTTTTCTGTTCTGTTTTCGCCGGCAACTCCATATAGGGTAACTACGTATATGTATTTACCCGACGGAATAGTCTCGCCGTTGTAGGTTAAATCCCATGAATCGCTAGTTGTGGATTTGTGTAGTAGCTCTCCCCACCTGTTGTATATCTGATAATATGAGATGGAGTGGTTTATTCCTGTTCCGACAACTACAAATCTGTTATTGCTTCCGCTTGGATTTACTGCGGTTACAATGTATGAGGTCATAAGGCCCTCTAAGCAAGTAATATTTGAATAACTAATTGCTGTCGGGTTAAAGATGCTGTTGGGTGTTTCAAAAGCGCGCACCCTAAAACAGCCCGAGGAGTCAAGATAAACGTTGGTTTTAAATGGGTCAGTAGATGCTTCAATAGTGTTCCACGTGGAACCGCTGGCGCTACTGTATTGAAGTTCGTAACTTACGACTCCTTGTAACCAACCATCGTAAGGATTGTGGCGCAGTAAATCATCGGATTGAAGTAGAATATTGGAAGATATGTTAGACGAAGCGAGAACCGAACTACATCTATCTCTAGCTTCAATTTGATAAAAGTACCGTGTTTCACCGGATGCGGCATTAAGGTCAGTATAAATATAATCGATTGTTGGTCCTGAAATCAAACGAGAGAAAACCCTGTCTAGCGAAATCGGAGTCTCCCCTCTGTATAAAACCAATTCAGTGGCATCACCAAAGCTAGTTGCTCGGAACAGTAATTCTATTGACCCATTGTTAACGGTTACGTTGGCAAGATAGAGGTCTAGCGGCACAATTGGCTTTCTTGTTGCAAAGGTTAATTGGTTTGACGATGATGTTATGTCACCCGCTTCAGTGTACGAACGTATAAAGATTGACAGCTTGTCGCCAAGGGTTAAGTTGTTGTATGTAAAGTCTTTGTCGCTACTAGACACTTTGGCGTACCGATAAAACGGCGAATTGTTAATGGACACAAAAACAACTTGGCTATCAATCGCATCCCATCCTCTATACAGGTCCCAAGTGAGAGATATTTGTCTTTTACAGCTGTCAAGAAAACCGTTAAGTGTAACAGGAGTGTGTGGCGCAGAAAGCTGAGAGGAAAGATTACAACTGTCTAATGTAGCTAAAACAACAGGGAAGGATTGTGCAGGGTTTGGAGAAACGGTAAATGACGTGTTAGTAGTCACTCCTATAGAATCGCCGTTTCCTGAAGAAAAATTATATATTTTATACAGTTTTGTGTCTACGGATGGGTTTGGTGACCAACCAGCTACGATGTCCTGCGTGGTTAAGTCATAGCTAACAGAGTCGAGTTGTATTTCTTGTGGACGATTTACATCAACGTCCAAAGTCGTAGACTGTAAGCTATCTAACCCATCACAAAGTGTAAATATTCGAATAAAGTATTGCCACTTAGTGCTACTGTTATTGAGTTTATGTGGATACTCTGAGATTATTAAAAGTGGAATAGTAGCAATTTTTGTAAATGTCCCCCCGTTAGAACTGGCAAACAAGGAGTAATGCGTAAATGAAGAACATACGTCAGAGGGAGGTTTCCAAGAAATGGTAATAATAGAATCTTGAGAGTTCAAACAAGCGCGCAAAAGGAGTGGCGGATCTTTAATAGCGAACGATTGTGTCGTTATTAAAAGCAATATGATAGATATTAATTTCAATTGTTAACTATTGTTGGGGATAACGCTATTATTTTGCAAAAATTACGATAAACAATCACGTATGAAAGAAAGAGAGTCAGAAAGAAAAGAAACAGACGATAATGTGTCAAATGAATTGAGGCTCAATAAGTATATCGCCAATACAGGTTTGTGCAGTAGAAGAGCCGCCGACAAACTAATTGAAGAGGGTCGGGTTAAGGTAAATGGTAAAGTAAACATGGAATTAGGCACCAAAGTTACGCTAAATGATAAAGTAGTTGTAGACGGCAACTTGTTATCAACCGGCGAGCGGTTTTATATTCTAATTAATAAACCAAGAAACGTCATTTGTACTACAAAAGACGAAAAGGGAAGAAACGCTATAGTTGACTTATTGCCCGCCAAATATCAGCACCTTTATCCCGTGGGAAGATTGGATAGAAACACGACCGGAGTAATTCTTATGACTAACGACGGCGTATTAACCCAAAACCTCTTGCACCCTACCAAAAAAATTAAGAAAATTTATAAGGCGAAAATCGCAACTAGACTAACGCAGTTTGAGTTAGACAAGCTTGTCTCAGGAATAGAGCTTGAAGATGGTATCAGTAGCTTTGACAAAATTGTGGAATTGCATGAAGATAATGAGTTTCGGTATGGTATCGAGATACACTCAGGCAAAAATAGAGTTATCAGAAGAATGTTTGAAGCTATAAACAACGACGTAGTTAAACTGGACAGAGTAATGTTTCACACCTTTGATAAAAAAGGAATTCAAAAGGGAATGTGGAGGGAACTAACGGAGAAAGAACTAAAGGGGCTAGACGTTTATTTGAGAACAAAAAAGTAATTTTGAAGTTATGAAGAAATATTTTCTGCTTGCGGCCATAATTTATGTTGTGGCGGGTTGTCAAGAAAGCCTCCCTCCTGTTAATATGGAACTTGTTAAAGGTTTGGTTTATGATACGACAATGAGAGTTCCGTTTAGCCAGCTTCCGCCAGCAGATAACCAGGTCTTATTAATTGAAGACGTTACTGGGGTAAGATGTACGGGTTGTCCGAATGCCGCTCAAATAGCTGCAGATATCAAAGAGAATTCAACTGCCGGATCTGTGGTAATCGTTGGAGTATATCCCAACACACCAAAAAGCTTAACCACATATATTTCTCCCTATGAAGATTTGTTTTATGAAACACGGTTAACCTCAGAGTTAAGCCAACTGATTGCCCAAAACATTTACATGGTCGGAGGAACACTGCCTGGAGGAGGTTTAAACAGAAAGATTTTAGATGGTAAAATAAATGTGGATTATAATACATGGGTGAATTACGCAAACACTCTAAAAAATGTTAAATCTATCGTTAATCTAGAAACAAATCTACGTTTTATTAATGATAGCACTGCAGAGCTTAAGAGTAGAGCCTTATTCGTTGGAGACGCGGTATCTATACCTTACGTTACGATTTTTCTAATTGAAGACAACATCAAGTATCCGCAGTATTTTGTTGATAGCACCTCATACTCCTACAAACACAAACACGTACTCAGAGAGGCCTATACCCCATACAACGGACTCCCCCTTCTAACTAACGGTTTTACTTCTGCCGAAAGAGGAGTTGCTATAGACCAAGAGTGGAACTTGGTTATCCCGAAGTATGTGGTGCAAGAAAACGCAAGTATCGTTATAATGATTAATTATAACGACGGAGCAAACCAAGAGGTGATTCAATGTCGAGAGATCAAGTTGAAGTAGAAAACGCTGAACTAATTGAGGAGTTTATCGCCACACTCTCAATAGATAGATCCCTTAGTGAAAATACGGCCAGCGCTTATTTGACAGATATTCAAAAGCTGGTCAGCTTTATGCCAACTAAAAAATTGGCATTAGTCAACTCGAAAGACATTAACGATTTTTTATTTTTTTTGAATGACATTGGTTTAAACCCAAGAAGTGTTGCCCGCATTATTTCCGGTTTAAAGTCATTTTATAAAAACCTTGTAATTACAGAAATTATAGAGCACAACCCCCTACAGACTGTTCTTACCCCAAAATTACCCAAAAAACTGCCGGAAGTACTGTCCCACGTAGAAATAGAAAACATGATGTCTCACATTGATTTTTCCAAAATTTCTGGCGAAAGAGATAAAACTATAATAATGCTAATGTACGGAAGTGGTCTCAGGGTCTCAGAGTTAACATCTCTGTCCATAAGTGATTTATATTTAGAAGATGGTTTTATAAAAGTGCTTGGTAAAGGCGATAAAGAAAGACTTGTTCCTGTTGGCGCTAAAACAATTAAGCAAATAGGTTACTATATGATCCACTACCGAAACCACGTGGCTAATAAGAACGACAAAAACAAGTTAATTCTAAATCAGAAAGGGGTTCCGTTGAGTAGAATCACCGTTTTTAAGGTCTTAAAAGATCTCGCCGCAAAGGCTAAAATCAATAAAAACATAAGCCCACACACATTGCGTCATTCATTTGCGACAGTTCTTGTAGAAGCTGGTGCTGATCTCAGAGCGGTGCAGCAAATGTTAGGTCACGAAAGCATAACCACCACAGAGATTTACACGCACCTTGATAAATCATACCTCAAATCGGTAATAGAACAATTTCATCCCAGATCATAATGATAATATACAACGTAACACTAAGTATTCGCCCAGAAATAGAGAAAGAGGTTTTAATTTGGCTAAAAGAAATCCATATACCTGAAGTAATGCAGACTAACTTGTTTTTGGAAAATCACATTTTTAAAATAATTGAGGACCCAACCGAGCGAACGCACAACTCCTACGCGGTACAGTATAAATTAGACTCTTGGTCAAAGTTTGAAGAGTACAATGAAAAACATGCCTCCGGATTAAGGGAAAAGACTAAGGAAAAATTTGGTGAGAACGTTTTATCGTTTAGAACGTTTTTGGAAAAAATATAGCATTTTTTCTAACCCCAAAATACTGATTATTAAAAATATAACAGACACAGGTAAAAATAAACGCGCTGCACCCACGGGACCTGTAACTGCCATGAAATAAAGAATTACAAAAAACAAAGGCCAGGTTTTACGAATGGTGCCAATACTAAATAAAAAACCGGCAAGCTTCAGTAAGCTTATTCCAAGTAGGGCAATAAATACCATAATTACCCACCCCCCATCTCTTAGGTGATTTATGGCTTGATCGTAACGACTCCCTAATAATTCTTCCGTTACGCTATCGTTTTCAGTGGACAATCCAAAATAGTTATAAAGATCAAATCTTCCTGGATCTAAAACCATTTTCACAGAACCTAGCAAATGAATTTTAATGTATGAGTTGATGTTGTATAAAATAGCGTTTTTACAAATCTCATTGGCTTCTTCTTTGTACGTGGCATACTCTTCTTTGGAGCGAGGTATTATAAATGCTTTATTTTCAGAAAAAGCAATGGCAGAATCATATCCATAAGCGTCTGCAATAGTTAGCCTAGCATTGTATTGTACTAGATTAATAGTAGTCATTGAGCTGTATTCAAAACGTCCGGTGTTTTTATAATTTAAGCTTGAAGTAAAAACGAAAATAAAAAAGGGCAACAGCAACTGCCAGTAAAACTGTTTATTTTTCAGGATATAGTAAACCACAAGAACCGGAATAAGCAATAAAGAAGGTAGAATAACAGGTTTTATGGCCAACGCAAGAGCCCACATAAAACTAAGCCAAATCAACCTGTTTTTGAGGCTATTTCGAGTGTCATAAATTAGAAAAACGGCGATAGTGGTAACCCCAGATAGAAGAAGGTCTGCAAAAACAAAAGAACTATGAATTAAAAAAGCCAGATTTAGGGCATAAAAACTTCCAAATAGAATAAAACTTCTTCGTTTGAACGTAAATCGACGCAAAAACAGAAGTCCTGTAAAAAATAATAATAAGATAACAATGGCCTGTGAAATCTGAATTAGGTGCACGTTTTGATGCTGTAATAGTATATAGACAGGAAGCCCTAAAGGCCGTTTTGCAAATCTTCGATAGTCATCAACCTCTGCTGGTTCTGCAGAATATAATAAGTTGTTATTTAGTAGGTTACCTGCCGTTTGTAAGTATTCTTTTTGATCTTTAAATGGTGAAGCCTCGGTTAAAAAAGAGTAAATAAATATAGCAAAAAGAGCTGTGATTAAAATTAAAAAAAGTCTTTTCATCGGATTAATAATAGTATAATTTCTTTGATCTTTAAAGAACTGGTTGTTGAACCTTTACTTAAGATTATTATTTTCGCAATAGTATTAAACAAAAAAACAAAAAAATGAAAAAATTTTACACCCTAATTTCACTGGTAATTTTGAGTGTTGCGGCATCTGCGCAATGCACAGAGTTATATTTCAGTGAGTATTCAGAAGGTTCTTCAAACAACAAGTATTTGGAGATTTACAATCCGACAAGTTCGGCTGTTGATTTAAGTACGTATTCTGTGTTTATGATTAACAATGGCGGTTCAAACGCTGGCAACAACAAAACATTCCAATTATATGGTTCGCTTGAAGTTGGTGGTGTATTTGTAATTTGCACAGATCAATCAAACGCTAGTATTTTAGCAGTTGCAGACACAGCATTATCGTACCCTAGTGTTTCTCATTTTAATGGAGACGACGGCGTTTGTCTTCTAAACGGAACCGACACGATAGACGTAATCGGTGTTCGTTGGGTTGATCCAGGGACCAATTGGGCCGTGGGTTCAGGAAGCACACTAAACAACACATTGGTTAGAAAATTCAGTGTTTCTCAAGGTCAATTAGATTGGGCTGTAGGAGCAACAGAATGGGATGTGTACGCTATTGATGAGTGGTCTTATGCAGGAGCGCACAGCTCAACTTGTGGCCCAGCAACAGAGCCATCTTCTGCAGCAACAAACCCGACAGTAGATGCCGCTAATGTTATCTCTATATATAGCGAAACATATAACAGCGTATCAGGTACAGATTTTTATCCAAACTGGGGACAAAGCACTGGTTATAGTGTTTTTGAAATAGGATCAGATAGCATGATTAAGTATAATAACTTAAATTACCAAGGTGTTCAGTTTGGATCAGATGTAGATGCTTCGTCAATGGAGTTCCTTCACTTAGATGTATGGACTGCAGATCTATCTAACCTTGAAATATACCCGATAAGCAGAACAACTGGAGAACAAAAAGTAACTAGCGCACTTAGCGCTGGCGAGTGGACTTCTATTGACATCGCCCTATCTGACTATACTGCTTTAAATTTATCTATGGCAGATTTATTCCAGTTTAAGTTTGTAGACCCTCAGGGAAACAACGGAACTATCTTTTTGGATAATATTTATTTTTACCAAGCACCAGAAGCGGCACCAAGTACAGCCGCAGCTGACCCTACTGCAGCAGTTAAAGATGTAATCTCTTTATTTAGCAATGTTTACACAGACGTAACTATGGACACCTGGAGAACAGGTTGGTCTGCAGCTGATCTAACAGATATCCAAATAGGAACTAACGATGTAAAAAAATACAGCAACTTAAATTTTGTTGGTGCTGAAGCAGTTGGAGCTAATTCAATTGACGCAAGTTCAATGGAGTATTTTACATTTGACGCATGGACTCCTCAGGGAACTACGTATAGAGTTAAATTAGTCGATTTTGGAGCAGACAATGCTTTTGGTGGTGGAGATGATAAAGAGCACGAAATTGCTTTTGAAAACCAAACACTTGAATCATGGAACAACCATAAGATTATGCTTTCTGATTTTACAGGATTAACTACAAAATCAAATATTTCGCAAATTATCTTCTCTGCTATTCCTGTTGGAAGCACCACTCTTTACCTTGATAACATTTATTTCAGTAAAAACCCTACCTATACAGTAGCGGATATTGCAGATGTAATTATGCTTGATGCAGATTTAGCTGCAACAAACAAAGGTGAACTATATGAGATTACAGGTATCGTGTACGGTGTTGACTTAGATGGAAACGCTGGACTATCATTCACTTTAATCGATGCAACTGCAGGAATTAATATCTATAACTTTGCAGATGTTAATGACTATGTAGTTACTGAAGGTGACGATATCACTGTAAGAGGTAAAATTGATTTTTACAACGGATTATTAGAGCTTTTCCCAGACAGCATCAGAGTAAACTCAGCTGGTAACACATTGAAAGACCCAATAGACGTTGCTGCTCCATCTGAAGCTACTGAGTCTAACTTTATCAGACTAGAAAAAGTGTGGATTACAAATGATACAACTACAGTTTGGCCTAATAACGGAAACGTAGAGTTAACTAACGAAGCTAAAGATACCTTCCAAATCAGAATTGACAAAGATATCCCTGGTATTGTTGGTCAACCAGTTTCTTTTGATACCATGACTATCGTTGGTCTTGGTGGTCAGTTTGATGCAACATCACCATACAACTCAGGATACCAAATTTTCCCAAGAGGTTTAGCGGATATTACGGAGTGGGTTGATCGTTCTTCTATCAATGATTTAAGCGTTGTAGCTAGAGTTTACCCAAACCCAGCAAGCAATAACTTAACGGTTGTGGGTTCAGAGAACTGGAACAACTATGAGGTGTATAATCTTTTAGGATCTAAAGTTGCTGAAGGAACGCTTTATAACAACAACTTGAGCATTTCTGCTCTTGTAGAAGGAAGCTACATTCTAAAACTGCACAATGCAGAAAAAGAAGGTGTTGCTAAATTCATAGTAAACAAATAATAAGATTTTAATTTTCTAAAAGGGGGTAAAGCAAAGCTTTACCCCCTTTTTTTGTGCTAGTTTTCAGCACAAAGCGTGTTGCATGGTTGAGCAGATGAAAACAAATTTTAATTAACAAGAGGTGTCCAGCGGAATGTTTTATAACCTAAATTGCAATGTTTGTTGTCTTGTCACCTATTTTCTAAATAACCCAAAGCCGGGTTTAGCTGGCAGCAATAAAAACAGATTTCAGCCTTAAAAGAAGTGAAGTGTAATGTGCCAAGATACCATAAAAAAAGTCCCACTTTGCAGTGAGACTCTTACGTTTATTAGTTGCGGGAACAGGACTCGAACCTGTGACCTTCGGGTTATGAGCCCGACGAGCTACCACTGCTCCATCCCGCGTTAATTGTGGTGCAAAGATAAGGGAAATATTATTCTTAGCAAGCAATCAGTTTAAAAAAATGTTGTCAATCAATCGAACTCCCTCATACGTTAATGCTACGAGTATTATAATGCTACCAGATTCCTTTATTGAGGTTGCTTCATTTAAAGTCTCCGCATCTACTGCAAGTAGGTAATCTAAATCCACACCTTTTTGTGAGCTAATAAATTGTTTTGCTCGGTCTATTAATTCCAACAAAGATCTACTTTCAGCGTCGGTTTGTATATCTCTAAGCGCTTTATAGATAAAAGCAGCATTTTTTCTTCCTTTATCAGAAAGCCTTATGTTTCTGGAGCTCATGGCTAATCCACTTGGTTCTCGTGTTATAGGCACTATTTTAAGTGTTACATCAGAACGGGTTAGCTGAATTAGTGATTTAATTATGGCAGTTTGCTGATAATCTTTTTGGCCAAAATAGGCGCAATCAGGTGAAACTATTTCAAATAGTTGACTTACTACATTGCATACGCCTTGAAAATGCCCAGGCCTACTAGCCCCCTCAATTTTGGACTCCAATTCGCCGAGCTCAAATTTTTGATGAACGTATTCAGCCGAATAAACGTCCTCAAATTCAGGTAAAAAAAGGATATCGCATTTGTGTTTAATAAGAATTTCAATGTCCTTTTCAATAGGCTTTGGATACTTTTCTAAGTCCGATTTGTCCCCAAATTGAGTGGGGTTCACGAAAATGCTGCATACCGTTATGGTGTTTTCTCTCACACTCTCATCAATGAGAGATGCATGACCAGAATGGAGGGCGCCCATGGTTGGTACAAAACCAATAGTAACATTTTCACCTTGCTTTCGTAAAGACAAAAGGTGAGCAACTAAGCCGTGTCTCGATTGAATTATATGCATATATATACGATAAAAATAGTTAAAATACAATAGTGCTGCGTTATTTTTCTAGCTCTAAATGGCAGTACCTTTGCAATTGTATAACAATAACACGTTCTATGGACAATACACAGGAAAGAAAAAAAATTCTATTTATCTCTTCAGAAATGAGACCCTTTTTGGATGGAGACACGCCACTGGCCGAAATTGCTAGATATCTTCCTCAAAAAATTCAGGAAAAAGACAATGAAGTAAGGATATTAGTCCCTCGTTTTGGTGTAATTAACGAAAGACGAAATAGGCTGCATGAGGTAGTTCGTTTATCTGGTATGAATATTACCATAGACGATAACGACAATCCTCTTACTATTAAAGTGGCATCTATTCCCAATACCAAAATGCAAGTTTACTTTTTAGATAACGAAGATTTCTTTCACAGAAAGTTTATTTACAACGATGAAAACGAAGACTTCTTTGCGGATAACGATGAACGTACCATTTTCTTTTGTAAAGGAGCTTTAGAAACAGTTAAAAAATTAGGATGGTATCCTGATATTATACATTGCCAAGGATGGATGACTAGCCTTATCCCTTTATATCTAAAAACAATCTATAAAGACGAGCCTGTTTTTTCAAATTCAAAAGTAATTTACTCAGTTTATCAAAATGACTTTAAAGAAGATCTAGGTGAAGATTTTACAAGAAAAGCGGGTCTTAATTATATAGATGACGAAGAGCTTGTGCCGTTTGCCAATGGCGACTGCACGAGTATGCACATGGGTGGTATAATGCACGCAGATGCGGTAGTACGTTGCCACGACATAAACGAAGAGTTAGAAAACCGGTTATCTTCTTTTGAAAAACCAATACTCAATCACTCTAATGAAGGTATAGCAGATAATTATCTGAACTTTTATAATTCCTTATTTGCAGAAACAGAACAATAAAAAAATCGTGATTATCACAAAATTAAATATCAAGAGTAAGGGGTTATTGCCCCTTTTCTTTTTGCTCGTTTTTTGGGGTTGTAAAAAAGAAACCACCGATATTGGAGTAGACATTCTAGGTGACGGAAATCTTAATAGCATAGAGGTACTTATTACAGACATATCTGCTCGTTCTGTAAGAGACGACTCTTCTAGAACAGACAACCTAAGTTCAAATACGTTAGGGGTAGTGAATGACCCGATTTTTGGGTTGAGTAAATCGTGTCTTATTGTGCAACCAAGACTCACGCAATTTGGTACAGACGACACTCCTAAAAGTATAGATTCTGTAAAACTTATCTTAAAATACGATTACGAGCAAAACGTTTTAGGAAATAACAACATTTTGAAGTACGGTGACATTAATAGCTTGCTAGTTATGGATGTATACAAGCTAAATGAGGATTTAGTCGATACGGTAAAGTACTATAGCACTTTTAAGCCAGAGCTGGGAGACATTGTCGGAACCTTTACCGGATCTTTTAATTTTTCAGATTCTACTAGTTTAGAAATTATGTTAAACAACAGTTTTGGGCAAGAAATGCTGGATTGGAATAGTGACATATACAAAGACGAAGCTAAATTCCTTAAGACATTAAAAGGTTTGGCGATAGTACCTAGAAATAATACAGTGTCTGGAGAAGGAGCAATAGTTTGCGTAGAGGCCGGTTTAAATAGTTCTAAACTTCAACTTTTTTACAATGACTCATTAACCAAAACCATCCCTATGGGTTCTAGCTCAAGACGCATCAACTATTATGAAACGCAACCCTCTGTAAATCTTACCAACCAGTTTAATAGCACAAACAACTTTAGAACAACCTACGCGCAATCGTTTGGAGGAGCAAAAATTAAAGTTGATTTAGTCGGCTTAGATTCTGTAATTAAATTGGGTGAAAACGTGGTAATTAACGAAGCGAAAATTACATTTTTGTTAGACCAAATCTCCATTACAGATGAGTTTAAAGCGCCATCAAGAATGTTTTTAGTTGTCCCAGACACTTTAAACTCAAAATATTCCATGCCGATAATTGACCTAACAACCACGAGTAACTATGGGGGTGATTTTAATCCCGTTATTAAAGGATACGAATTCCATTTTAACCGCTACTTGCAGCAATTAGTCAAAGAATACGCCAAAACAGGCAAGAATAATTTTAACGGATTTTACCTAAGTATTCCTTCTGATTATCCAGTAACGCCATACAGAGGGGTTTTTAAAACGGATAAAGATGCGGGCGATATTAAAGTTTCGATAACTTTTACCAAACTAGATTAATATCTATCTGTTTAATTTGAAGTAATGTCGGATTTAAAGCTCGTTTCAAAACAATACGAAGGCCATAAAAGTGAAATTAGCATTGGTCAAGAGACCATTGGTGGTTCAGAATTATGTCTTATAGCGGGACCATGTGCGGTGGAGTCAGAAGAACAACTTTTTGCGATAGCAAAAGGAGTTTCTGACCTTGGGATTAAATATATGAGAGGCGGTGCGTATAAGCCCCGTACATCTCCCTATGCATTTCAAGGTTTAGGAAAACAAGGATTACAACTTTTAAAGAAGGCATCTGAGCTATATAATGTGAAGATCGTAACAGAAGTCATGGACACGTCTCTAATAGAGGAAGTGTATGATTATGCTGACATCTTACAAGTAGGCTCTAGAAATGCAAAAAACTACACTTTTTTAAAGGAGCTAGGGAAAATAGACAAACCAATTCTACTTAAAAGAGGAATGTCTAGTACTATAAATGAATGGCTTCTGGCGGCAGAATATATTATGCTTGGAGGCAACGAAAATGTAATATTATGCGAACGGGGTATTCGAACATTTGACACTTCAGTAAGAAATACCATGGATCTTGCCGCAATACCACTCGTAAAAGAATTGAGTCATTTACCTGTAATTGCCGATCCAAGTCAAGGTACAGGGAAAAGAAGCCTAGTCATGCCAATGTCCCTAGCGGCGATTGCGGCAGGCGCTGATGGGGTAATGCTGGAAGTACACAACGATCCCGAAGAGGCCTTGTCGGATGGATTTCAATCATTGTATTTAGATAATCTTACGGAACTAATAACAGGCTTAAAACGTCAAGCTGTGGCATCAGGAAGATCATTTAACCTTAAATCGATAGTAAAAGAAACAGTATGAATTTAGCTATAGCTGGAGCAACCGGTATGGTGGGTCGTACCATGCTAAAAGTTTTAGAAGAACGGGGTATTGAAGTTGAAAATTTATATCCTATAGCAAGTAAATCTAGTGTGGGAGGTTTCGTAGAATATAGAGGCAAGTCGTATCCTATATGTTTACTGGAGGACGCATTGGAAAAAGACATAGATTTCGCTTTATTCTCTGCAGGCGGAGGTATTTCAACCGAATGGGCTCCCAAGTTTGCAGTTAAGGGAGTAACCGTAATTGACAATTCTTCGGCATGGCGAATGGATGAGAATTGTCCCTTGGTTGTTCCTCAAATCAATCAAGATGCGATTCTAGAAAATCATAAAATAATTGCCAACCCAAATTGTTCTACCATTCAAATGGTAATGGCTTTAAACCCATTACATCAAAAATATGGAATAAAGCGTTTAGTTATTTCCACATATCAGTCAGTTTCGGGGACAGGTAAGGCTGCGGTTGAACAGATGGAGCAAGAACGTCTCAATGGAACGTCTCAAAATATGGTATATGCCTATCCTATAGATAGAAACTGTATACCCCATTGTGATGTATTTTTAGATAATGGGTATACCAAAGAGGAAATGAAATTGGTACACGAAACCAGAAAAATATTAAGAGACCCGAATATAGCTATTACAGCAACGGCTGTTAGAGTTCCAGTTACTGGAGGTCATTCAGAGTCTATAAACGTTCAGTTTGATTCCCCTTTTGAAATACAAGATATTAGAGATTTACTAAACAACGCAGAAGGAGTTCTGTTGGTAGATGACGTATCTCAAAATAAATACCCTATGCCTCTGCACGCTCATCATAAAGACGAAGTACTAGTAGGTAGATTAAGAGTAGACGAATCGCAGCCAAACACACTTAATATGTGGGTTGTAGCCGATAATTTGAGAAAGGGTGCAGCAACCAACGCAGTTGAAATACTTATAAAACTATTAAAATAAAAAATGCCCGCAGGATTCTATACAATACCGGTTTCTAAGATAAACAGAGAGACAAAAGATGCAGTTAGTATTAGTTTTGACGTGCCATCACTTATGGTGCCACAATTTACCTATACAGCTGGCCAATATCTTACCCTTAGTATAATGATCAATGGCGAAGAAGTTCGCAGATCGTATAGCATGTGTTCAAGCCCAGTAACGGGTGAAAAAATAACGATTGCTGTCAAGCAAGTTGATGGTGGAAAAATGAGTAATTATTTGAATACTTCGCTTAAAGAAGGTGACGTTTTGGACATAATGCCTCCTATGGGTAAATTTATTCTTAACCCTAGTCCTTCTTCAGCTAATCATTATTTTATGTTTGGCGGTGGCAGTGGTATTACGCCTTTGCTCAGTATTATAAAAACAGCCCTAAAGGAAGAACCCAATAGCTATTGCTATTTAGTGTATGCGAATCGTAATGAGGAAAGTGTTATTTTTAAGGATCAAATTGATGCTTTAGAATCGGCTTATGCCAATTTTAAGGTTGTTTATAGCCATGACAATCCAACTGGGCAATGGTTAGGGCTTAGAGGCTTTTTGACTGAAGAGAAGGTGTCTGAGATTGTTAGACAAGAATTGGGTTTGAATTATCCAACCGCTCGCTATTATACATGTGGTCCGGGTATTATGATGAATTTGGTAGTTCAAGGACTTAAAAAGATTGGTGTAAGGGAAGAGAATATAAACACTGAATATTTTACAGCTAAAACCAAAGAAGAAACATTACCGACAGAAATTAATGTAGATTCAAATTACAGTGACGAAATTATTGAGCGAAGCATATTAGTGGAAGTATTTGGTGAACAAAAGGAGATAACCGTAAAGCCTACTGACACCATACTTATTGCTGCTCAAAATGCAGGTATGGATCCGCCATATAGCTGCACTGTTGGAGTATGTACCACTTGCAGAGCTAGACTAAAAAGCGGTAAAGCATCTATGGAAGAGCGTGAGGGATTAAGTGACGCAGAAATAGATGAAGGATACATCCTTACATGCCAAGCTCATCCTCTAAGTGATGATGTAGATTTGGTTTTTGAATAGAAAGTCAATCAGATAGCAATTACATTGCTATTTTAACTTGCCATCCGTCTTCAAACTTGGTTATACTAAGTCCGTCGTCATAGTATATACCCAAATCGTGTTTTGGAATCTTGTAATCAGGAAATCCTGAATTTTTCATAAACTCTCTAAGGTCTTTTTCGGAATTAAATCTTTCCTCATGTCTTCTAATTACAGGGGTAGAATCTTGTACAATTTTATTTGTTTTGTAATTGATCAACATGTTTTTAATCTTTTCCAAATACGATTCATCTATGTCTATAGGAACTGCTATAGTTATTACCTTCTTTTGGTTTTTGGTCATCCAAAAATTAGATCGGCAAGAACTGCTGCAGAATTGCGCTGTTTTTCTGTTTGCCAAAAAATGACTTTTACAGCATTTACATTTAAGTTCTGTCGTTTTGTGATTTTGTTGAAATCCTTTTGTAGTTCGGAATAAAGCTATCTCTTGTTGCATAACTCGAAAGTAGGTAGCCCAATGTAAACGTTTATTAACGCTAAAGATTAGTGGTGTTCAGGATTATGTACACTTACAAGATTTATAAGTCCCAAACAGAATGTCTTCTGGCCATAATGTAATGACGGAATTTAAGCCAAAATGCAATGGTTAGGTATATAATTACAGGACTACCAAAAGTTAGAAAAGATACATAAATAAAGTATAAGCGAATTGTGCCAGTGCTTACGTTAAGTTTAGACCCGAGGTATGTACATACACCGAAAGCGTAGTTTTCGATATTTTGTCTAATTTGTTGCATCCTGTTTTAAAAGTAGTTTTTTACCTAAATTACACTGTAAGCATTTCTTCTGCTTGCAGTAATTTTTATACAAATGTAACAATGCTTGACTACTACAAGCATTGTTATTAATTACGATGATCGATTTCCAGCGCTCTATGATGGAGTTTTTCTCAATAGGAATGGAATCTAAGTAATCTAAAGCAATAGTTGTCTCATTGTTGTTTTTCATTTTTTGATAGAAGAAAACAAAGGGAACGATCGCATTTATAAAGAGATGGTTAATAAAACCGCTTGAGATTTTTTTAGTGGATTGCTTAGATATAGCAATAAAAGTATAATGCTTTTGCCAATAATCCGATAACGAAAAATCTAAGAGTATTTTTACTGTGCTAACCTCAGGAAGGTCCAACACAAGATTTATAAAATCAGGAACATGATGGAAGAATGCGGCAAGTTGAGCAATTTTTACGTGTGGTAAATTCATTGGCCTCATTCTTCCCATTTTTAACTTAGAATTTATTTCTGCTAAGTTGTACTTTGATTTAAGAAAGAAATACTCGTTTTGTAACCCTATATAATAGTTGTCGCCCTGATTTTCTAACAAGAGACCCGACACCCCAAAGAAAAGCGCCTCCAACTGAAACAATGACAGTTGATGTTTTTGAACTAACTCAAAAGGAAGTTTCTGCGCCAACTCTTCAAAACTTTCTGTATTTATAGGCAAACCAAATGATCTTAAAATAGCGGTGTAAAATGATTGATTCCAGTTGTGATTAGAATCTTCAAGATAACCCGAGAAGAGCTCAAATCGACTTTGTAAACGTTCGATCAGCATCCTGTCTAACCAACTGTTAATATCAAAGGATGATAGCCCAGCAAGTTGATTTTCACAAGGTATAAATGGCTTTGAAGCCATCAATAGATGATATTTTTCTAAGGATTTTTTGTCAATGTGTTTTCCAATTACAAGTGTTGGTATAAGTGTACCGTCTTGTCGGTACGCTGGTTTGCTGTATGTATTGCAAACGTGCAAAATAATGGTATTATAACTGATGTCTTTTTCGTGATTATGCTGATGCCAATCTTTACTATCTAAATGAATTTCAATAGATCCGTAATGTGTCGTGTTTCCTATTTTTACTTGAGCTTGCTCAAAATCAGGCCCACTGTTTGTGTTTAAGAAACCTTGTTTTATAATGATAACTGGTTGTCCTTCCTCTGTGTGAAGGTCTTTTTGGTGGTACAATTGATGCTCCCATATAAATTGGAGTAAATCTTCATTGTACCCAAAACTCATAAATGTGCAGTGTATGGTTGAGTTTCTAAGGCTAGTTTTTGAGCTTCTGCTCTTGCTGCTTCCGCAAAATCTCTACCGCTAGATGCATATATAATTCCCCTTGATGAGTTAATTAGCAAACCGCCAAGCGCGTTTTTTCCATTTTTACACACTTCGCTTGCGCTTCCTCCTTGTGCGCCAACGCCCGGAATAAGTAAAAAGTGATCTGGTACAATTTGACGTATCTTAACTAGCGCCTCAGCTTTGGTTGCGCCAATTACAAACATAAGGTTTTCGGGTGTTCCCCACTTGGATATGCGTTCTAATACTGTTTTGTATAGTGGAGGATCGTAGATCGGATTTGTTTGGAAATCCGCACTGCCTTCATTGGATGTAAGGCCAAGCACTATAGTTATCTTGTTATTAAATTTTAGAAAAGGTTCTACGCTATCATAACCCATATATGGAGCTACGGTGAGTGCGTCAAAATCCATAGTTTCAAAAAAGGCCTTGGCATACATAGTACTGGTGTTGCCTATGTCACCTCGCTTAGCATCTGCAATACTTAGCGTATTGCTGGGAATCATTTCTCTGGTTTTTTCTATAATATTCCACCCCTTACTTCCTAACTGTTCGTAAAAAGCAGTATTTATTTTGTAAGAAACCGCAAAGTCTTTTGTCGCATTTATGATCTCTTTATTGAACTGGAGAATACCTTCTGTATCCTTAGATATTCCTTCTGGCAGTTTGTTAATGTCGGTATCTAAACCCACACACAAATAACTTTTTTTTGATTTTATTTCGGAAACTAACTGAGCTACATTCACCCTTCAAAAAAAAGTAAAATACCGTGTATTTTTATAATTATTTACTTTTACCGCCAATAATGAACAAATACATTTCCTTAGTTTTAGCTTTCTTAATCATTTCAACCGCCTCTTTGGCTCAGGATAAGGGCGTGTTTAGTGGAAATTTGCAGTCTAACTACTCGGTTTTTCTAAAAGATTCATTGATAGGAGCTGTGGAGTCTGCCTCGCCGCAATATGGAAAGCAAATTAGCACCTCAGAAACTTGGCTGTTTTTAAATTACGATATAAAGGGATTTCACTTTGCAGCTAGATATGATTTGTTCAACAACAGTAATTTACTCAATCCTTCAGGAGCATTCTCGGGCCACGGATTGGGCTATTGGGAAATAAGCAAGAGTGTGGGAGATTTAGATATTACCGTAGGCTCTTTTTATGACCAATTCGGTTCTGGAGCGGTATTTAGGGCATACGAAAATCGATTAATTGGTCTTGATTATGCAGCGCAAGGGGTTCGTTTAAAGTATAATATATCAGACAATTTTTTTATTAAAGCATTTACAGGTAATCAAAAAGGTACCCAACAGAGTAGGTTTGGTAGTTCAGCACAAACTATAAAAGGGGTAAACGTGGAGAAGGGTTTCTCTTTCGAAGACGGAACAGTCATCAATACCGGTATATCTGCAGTTAATAGAACATTGGATGATAACACCATGACCCAATTGGTCACCTCTATAAATAACTTGCCGCTTGAAAACAGATTTTATCCTAAATACAACGTTTATGCATTAAACGGGTATTTCAATGCCAGCTATAAAGATTTTGGTTTTAATGGTGAGTATAATTACAAAACACAAGAGGCTTTAAGGGATCTTAACGGAAAATTTTATGGAAGTGACGGATCGATGGTACAAGGTGGTGTAACCTATTCTAGAGGTAAGTTAGGAAAATCTAAAAAAGCAGGAATAGGAGCAAATGTGCAATACAGACGTATCGAAAACTTCAATATGCTAGCAACACCCTATGCCAATCTGTTACTAAACGAGGGTTTAATAAGCTATATGCCATCCGCAAGTAGACAAGCAAGTTACAGATTGTTGGCTCGTTACCAAGCTCCAGCACAACCAACTGGCGAGCAAGCAATTCAAGCTGAGGTTATATACTCGTTTAATAAGGGTACAAATCTTACGCTTAACTATTCTAACATTAATGATTTGAATGGTGAGCACCTATTTACCGAACAATATGCCCAGCTAGAACACAAGATAGATGCTAAGTGGAAAGGTAAAGTAGGATTGCAGATGATAGATTATAACTTGGCTGTGTATCAAGGCAAAGACAAGAAGAAAACTTCAGATGTTATCACGTTTACCCCGTTTATGGAAGTTACTTATAAGGCAAATCGTAAAAATAGTTTTAGGTTAGAATCGCAGATGTTAAATACAGATGGAGATTTAGGCAGTTTTTACCATGGCATATTAGAGTGGAACAGCTCCCCCAAGTTCAGTATTGCTATTAGCGATATGATCAACACCAACCCCGTACGTATTGTAAACACTACATTGCCTGACCAAATACTTCATTATCCAAGTTTTTTTGCAAAGTATAATGTAAAAACTACCTCCTTTACAGCTGCTTATATAAAACAAGTTGAGGGAGTTGTGTGTACTGGTGGTATATGTAGGCTTGAACCTGCTTTTAGCGGTTTGAGATTTACAATTACATCTCAGTTTTAAGTAGGATTACTGCACAAGCACAAAGGCTTTTTCTTCAACGGACGGAAAATTTTGATCGCGTAGGTTTTGGGCATTAAGTTCATTATCAGAAGAGGCTGTAACTACTCGATGGAGTCCCCTAATTTTAGTAATCACACCATTTCTTCCGTTTCTCTTTATCTTGGCGAGTAACTTATCGGCGTTTGACTTTACACTAAAACTGCCAACAACTACAAGGTATTTTGCATTCACATTTATACCGTCGCTAATTCCTGTTTTAATTTCTTGTTTAATTCGCTCGTTTGCCTGCTCTTCAGGTGTATCAACGGATACCTCTTCAAGTGTGTAATTTTCTGTAGTGTCAATAAGCGCAAACGAAGAAGTGTCAACAGGAAGATCCTCAGTATACTCAGAATCGGTTGTAATAGTTTCTGCCGATTTAATGTGCAAGGGCTTAAAAAACACAAACCAAATAAAGGTGGCACACAGCGTTAGATAGGCGAACCATTTTATTAAATTCATAATACAAAAGTAAATACAGATAAGCTATAAAAGCAAAGAGCCTTGAACGAAAGTTCAAGGCTCTTCTAAATTTTGTAAAATTTTACCGTTACACCGCTGCAAAACGAGCAGCAATTTCTTCCCAGTTTACTACATTAAAAAATGCCGCAACATAGTCTGGTCTTCTGTTTTGGTAATTTAAATAATAAGCATGCTCCCATACATCTAAACCTAAAATTGGGGTTCCGCCGCAACCTATTCCTGGCATAATCGGGTTATCTTGATTGGCGGTAGAACAAATTTCTAGCTTACCATCTTTAACACATAACCAAGCCCAGCCAGAACCAAAACGAGTAGCTGCAGCTTTGCTAAATTCCTCTTTGAATGCATCAAAGCTTCCAAAAGCAGCATCAATGGCTTTTGCTAAATCTCCACTTGGAGAACCTCCACCGTTTGGGCTCATTGAAGTCCAAAACTGATTGTGATTATAAAAACCACCACCATTATTTCTTACAGCATTATTGGCCATATCTAAGTTTGTTAAAAGTTCATTAATGCTTTTACCTTCTAGATCTGTTCCTGCAGTGGCATTATTTAAATTGGTGGTATATCCAGCATGGTGTTTGCCATGGTGTATTTCCATTGTGCGAGCATCTACATGTGGTTCTAACGCGTCGTAAGCGTAGGGTAATTGTGGTAATTCAAATGACATAATATTTATTTTTTATTTGTTGAGGTCAAAGTTATACATACTAAGCTTAAAATATAAATTTGTTTAACTATAATGAAATTAGAAGAAACTATACAGACCCGTAGATCCTTGTTCCCCAAGCAAATGAGCGGAGAAATGGTACCAAGCGAGGTGATTGAAAGGATGCTGGATCTTGCCAACTGGGCCCCAACTCATCGTAATACAGAGCCGTGGCGTTTTAAAGTGTATAGCGGAAATGCCATGAATAAACTTTTGGATTGTTGCAAAGAATGCTATGTGAGAGAAACCCCTTCACATACGTTTAATAGTATGAAAGTAGAAAAAATTGAGCGATGCAAAGAGCAGGTGAGTCATATCATCGTTATCTGCATGAAACGAAATGATATAGTTCCTGAATTTGAAGAAATAGCAGCGACCGCTATGGCAGTGCAAAATATGTGGCTGTATCTGGCTAGCACGGATAAGTATGGCGGATACTGGAGCACACCTAGTTATGCATTGGGCACCCATTTTAAGAAACACCTTAATTTAGAGGAAAATGAGCGCTGTCTAGGCCTTTTTTACGTTGGTGGAATTGCTGAAAACGTAACATTACCGCGTGGTAATAGAGGTGGTTGGAGAGACAAGGTCACTCAGCATTTTTAATTTAACAAGTATAATTCGGTTACATCGAGATACATCATTCTGAATTTTAGCTATTCACCCACTATATTTGCCAAATGTCTTCAAGACTCCATTTATACAATTCACTCACCAAGCAGACCGAAGAATTTAAGCCTATAAACACACCTTATGTGGGCATGTATTTATGTGGTCCTACGGTGTATGGCGATCCACATTTGGGCCATAGTCGCGGGGCTATTATGATGGATGTTCTGTTTCGATATCTTACACATTTGAATTTTAAAGTGCGCTACGTTCGTAACATTACAGACGTGGGTCATTTACTTAATGATGCAGATGAAGGAGAAGACAAAATAGGTCAAATAGCAAAGGCTAATCGTATTGAGCCCATGGAGGTTGCGCAGCAGTATGCCAACGCATATCATCATGTGTTGCAACAAATGAACGTTTTGCCTCCAAGTATAGAACCCAGAGCAAGTGGTCATATCTTAGAACAAATAGAAATGATACAAGAAATCATAAAAAATGGTTTTGCGTATGAGAGCAATGGGTCTGTATATTTTGATGTATTGAAGTATGCGGAGACAAACGACTATGGCAAGCTCAGTGGCCGAAAGCTAGAAGATCTTATGGCAGGAGCAGGTCAAGAGAGAAGAAATTTAGAAGGCCAAGAGGAAAAGAAAAATCCAAATGACTTTGCGCTTTGGAAAAAAGCAAGTAAGGAGCATATAATGAAATGGAACAGTCCGTGGAGTGAAGGTTTTCCGGGATGGCACATTGAGTGCTCTGCAATGAGCGAGAAGTATTTAGGTAAACAGTTTGATATACATGCTGGCGGAATGGACTTATTATTTCCTCATCATGAAAGTGAGATAGCACAAACAACGGCATGTGGGTGCAGTACTCCTAGTTATTGGATACATAACAATATGATCACCATTAACGGTCAAAAAATGGCAAAAAGCTTGAATAATGGGGTGTTAATAGAAGAGCTTTTTAGCGGCAACCACCATCTGCTAGATCAAGCATACAGTCCGATGACCTTGCGTTTCTTTTTGCTACAGGCGCATTACAGAAGTACACTTGATTTTAGTAACGAAGCTTTACAAGCGGCCGAGAAAGGTTTCCAAAGAATGATGAATGCAGCTGCGAAATCAGAATCTTTACCAACTGCAGATGTCAGCGATATGAATGTGTCAGCATGGAAAGACAAACTCTACGAACAAATGAACAATGACATGGCCACGCCACAAGTTATTGCTACGTTGTTTGAAGCAGCTAAATGGATCAACGAAATAGATGCCAAAAAACAAACGATTTCGGCAGAAGATAAAGCTATTCTTCATGAGACTTTTCATGTCTTTACTTTTGGTATGCTTGGGCTGGCATCTGAAGCCGCTGGAAATAATGAAGCTCTTAACGGTGTTATGAAGCTGGTGCTCGACATCCGTAAATCGGCAAAAGAAAATAAAGACTGGCCTACGGCAGATAAAATTCGCGATGGACTAAAAGAGGCTGGTATTGAAGTGATGGACGGTAAAGAAGGAAGTACTTATAAATTGAATTAACCAAACCCTCGGTTTTAACCGTGGGCTAACCAATAAACCAATGAATTTTTTAAAAATAACAGCTTTTAGTCTTATGCTTTTAGCCTTAAACAGCTGCAAAGACCAGCCAAAGGATAGCAATTCAGAGCAAATTGAAACAGAGGTTAAACAACCTTTTACTGTTCAGTTTGATGCAGATAGTGCATACCGATATGTGCAAGAGCAGGTTGATTTTGGACCGAGAGTTCCTGGTTCTTCTGCACATGGCAAAACGGCAAGGTATTTAGAACAAAAACTTGCCCAATTTTGTGACACCGCTTTCACTCAGTATGGGTCTATGAAGGGTTCAAAAGGTCAAAACGTAGCCATAAATAATATTATAGGTTCTTTTGGTCCTAAAAAATCAAAACGTATTTTGCTATGCGCACACTGGGACACACGCCCTATGGCAGATCAGGATGCTACCAATCCAACGACCCCAGCCGACGGAGCTAATGATGGAGCGAGTGGAGTAGGTGTATTGTTAGAGCTTGCGCGTCAATTGCAAGTTCAGCAACCTGATGCGGGTGTAGATATTATTTTCTTTGATGCAGAAGACATGGGAGATAGCAAAGGAGAAGCAACTACTTGGTGCTTGGGTTCGCAATATTGGTCCAAGACGCCCCACAAACCAAATTATGTAGCTCGCTTTGGTATATTACTAGATATGGTAGGAGCAGAAAATGCCACCTTTGCCATAGAAGGTAATTCATGGTTATTTGCCCAACCCTATGTAAATCTGGTTTGGCAAACAGCAAATAGTTTAGGCCACAGCAAGCACTTTTTATATAATCAAGGAGGTCAGTTAATAGACGATCACTTGTATATTAACAAGATAAGAGGCATTCCGACGTTAGATATTATTCATTATGAGCCGTCTGGCAGCGGTTTTAGCGACTTTTGGCACACACATGACGACAATATGAGCGGCATAAGTAAAAGCACGCTGAAAGCTGTTGGAGAAACGGTTTTTAAGGTGGTAATGGATTTATAATAGTTAGGTTACCACTATCTTCAGTTGTTGAATGATTGAAATACCTTTGTTTTAATCAAAACAGATTTCTAACTAAGCATTTTTATAACATACCATTCACAAAATCACTCAAGCCACTTTCTTTTTTGAGTCCTTTGAAAAACCATGCAACTGTTGCATGATGGGTTCCTCTTGCTGTGAGATTATTGGGTCGGCTAAAAGGATCAGATGCATAAGAATAAGCAACTGAAAATTGATCAAAAATCACACCGGATGATGCTGAGATGTAATCCGTATTTCCGTATGCACCGTAATAAGAATGAAGCCCCAATCCGAGTTTTACAAACTTATATTGCCCACTTATGTGATAATCTAATGAGGACAGTTTAGATATCTGTTGAAAGGCGATTAGTCCGCTAAGTCTTAGGTCATTTAGCTTTTTAGAATAGCCTACGAAACCATTGTAACTGGCGTTTACATTGTAGGTAGAACTAAACATTTTATAGCTTGGCTTATTAAGTTGGTAGGAAGAAACTCCCGCTACAAAGCCGTGGTAATATGCGGCAGCACCAATATCTAATGTGAAGTATCTTCCAGTATTATTTCCTGTTAAATTAGGGTCGGGTCCTACAGGGGTATTAATGCGATTAACATCAAAGCTCTGTTGATTAAAGCCCAACGAAGTACCAACTTTAAGTTCTATGTCTCCAGTGTTAAGCGCATAGTTTACATTAGTTTTAACCTTGTTTTCTTTTGTTAAACCAAATAACTCTGTACAATAAGCTAATCCAATTCCTAATCCATTTTTAAGATTGTAATTAGTAAGCATAGACATTAATATTGGGTTGTTGTCCAATTGGGGCCATTGGTTGTAGTAATTGAGTTGCACTCCCATATCACTTTGTGTGCCCACAAGAGACGGATTAAATGAATTAAGGTCATTGGTTTTTTGGGTAAAAATGTAATCTTGGCTAAAACCTACTAACGTGTACAATGCAGCTATCTGTAATAAAATAATTCGTATCATGCTTTGTAATAATGGTTTTCTCATTTTTAATAAACGACGATTAGTAGACTCAGTGGTCTACTAAAAAGTTGCACTAAGCTACAGGCAACGCCTCAAATCAAAACTAATATTTAGGTTTTTTGTCGTTATGCAAACAAAAACTATCCTCGATAAATCAAAAATGCCGTGTATGCTACATAGCAAACCAAGAAGAAAATCCCAGTGGGCTTGCCTATTTGATTTTTTGCTTTTCCGGTCATGAGACTAAAGATAATAAGACATGATGCGGCAAGCAAGACTAGAATATCTGTATTAATGACAGGGTCATATTTCATAGGGCTAATCATTGCGCTAAGCCCCAGAACCCAAAGCAAATTAAAAATATTAGAACCTATTACATTAGCAACGGCTATGTCTGTATTCTTTTTCATGGCGGCTACTGCCGAGGTAACTAGTTCTGGCAAGGAGGTTCCAATGGCAACTATAGTAAGACCAATTAAATTTTGGCTAAGACCAAACTGCTCTGCAATAGCAATCGCCCCGTCTACCACCCATTTTCCACCTAAAAAGAGAGCGACAATTCCCAAAGAAATAAATAGAATGGATTTGCCCATAGGCAATACTTCGTCTGGCGCGTCTTCTACCATATCGGCCCTGCCTTCTTTTGCAAGTTTTACAATGTACAGCATAAAAAGGCCAAAGAACAGAATAAGCACTACTCCGTCTAATTGACTGATTATTAAATTATAGGTAGGATTAAAGATAGGTGCGTTCGCTAAGAAAGCTACGAGTAAAACGGCAATGATGGAATAAGGTATTTCAGAAAATATGGTCGATTCTTTGATGGTAAGCGGATAGATAAATGCAGCTACGCCCAGTATAAGTAGTATGTTGGCAATGTTAGATCCTACGACATTACCAATAGCTATTTCTGAAGAACCGCTCATACTGGCAATTACGTTTACAATAAGCTCAGGCATGCTTGTGCCCATGCTCACAATAGTAAGACCTATAACCAAGTCAGATACATTGTATTTTTTAGCAACAGAAGCAGAACCAGCAACAAGCCAATCAGCACCTTTTATGAGCAATACAAAACCAATGGCAAAAAGTACGTATGTTATCATATGTTGCAGCAAATATGATAAAACCCTTTTAGTAATGGCGTCTAAATATTCTTATATCTCTTTTGATATTTATTAAAAAGCCAAGTATTAGCTATGGAAAACGGAACAAAAAGAAGGATTTCAAGTGATCTTATCTGATTTGAGGGGTAAATAAACGAGCCGTAGTGCTAAACATTTGTCAGTTTTATACGTTTGCACTTGTATATCAATCTGATGAGAATTAAAATTTTAGCTGTTACCGTTTTTCTATCCTTGTCTGTATTTGCCCAAAAATTTACGCTAAGCGGCAGGGTAAAAGACGCAGCAAATGGAGAAACGTTAATAGGAGCATCAATTTTAGTAAAAGGCGGTGGTGGCGCAGTGACTAATGAATACGGATTCTATTCTATAACTCTAGAAGCGGGGCTGTATGAAATCACCTACAAGTATCTTGGTTACGGCAATATAGTAGAAAAAGTAAACTTAAATAAAGATATCACTCGCAATATTGAGCTTGGGGTGACCTCAAACGAAATAGGTGTGGCCGTGGTAAGCGCAAAAGCACTTGAAAAAAGAGTAGAAAACAAACAGATTAGTGTGGTTAAAATGGAAACCTCTAAAATAAAAGAGATTCCTGTTATTTTCGGAGAGGTTGACATTCTTAAAACGATCACATTACTTCCAGGTATCCAGTCTGCAGGGGAGGGAAACAGTGGTTTTAATGTGCGCGGTGGTTCTCAAGATCAGAATTTAATATTACTTGACGAAGCAACGGTTTATAATGCATCTCATTTGCTTGGATTTTTTAGTGTTTTTAATGGGGACGCGGTAAAAGATCTGGAGGTATATAAAGGAGGAATTCCTGCAAAATATGGAGGAAGACTCTCATCTATTGTAGATATCAAAATGCGTGACGGTAATGCGAAAAGATATTCGGCGGTTGGAGGTATTGGAACTATATCTAGTCGGTTAACACTAGAGGGGCCAATTGTAAAAGATAAGTCTAGTTTTATGATCGCTGGGCGCAGAAGTTATGCCGACGTATTCTTACCTTTCGCTCCAGACGAGGCGATACAAAACAGTAAGCTTTATTTTTATGATTTAAACCTGAAAGCAAACTATGATTTGAGCGATAAAGATAGGCTGTATGTAAGTGGTTATTTTGGAAGAGATGTTCTGGGTCTAAGTGAATTATTTGCCATTAATTGGGGAAATGCTACGGCAACCTTAAGGTGGAATCACTTGGTAAATGATAAAATGTTTGTCAACACTTCTTTGGTATACAGTAACTTCAACTACGGTGTAGACATTAAGTTTGCTGAAAACGCAAGCTTTGGACTTGACCAGTACATTAAAGATGTAGATTTAAAATCGGATTGGACCAATTACATAAGCCAAAAAAGTAAACTAAATTTTGGAGCTCAAGCAATTTACCATCGATTTAATCCTGGTTTGTTCGCGGCAAATAATGATGAATCTCGAATTATTTTTAACGATGTGCAAATAGAAAAACGAAAAGCGCTTGAAAGCGGCTGGTATGTTGACCATGAATACAAACAAAGCTCAAGATTTAACTTTAGGTATGGCATACGTCTTTCTACATTTTCAAATATTAGCGGTTCAGAGTACACTTATTTCAAAGATGCCAATTATAAACCTATTGATTCGCTTACGGTAACAGATTCTTTTTCTGGCATGTACAATACCTATGCAGGGTTAGAGCCTCGAGCGTCCATAAGTTATAACCTAACAAATAGTCTTGCAATAAAAGGATCTTATAACCGTACATTCCAGTACATTCAACAAGCGTCAAATACAGCTTCCGCTTTTCCTACAGACCAATGGTTTAGTGTAAATCAAAATATTAAACCGCAACGTGCAGATCAGGTTGCATTAGGATTATTTAAAAATTTTGAAGTCAAAAAGATAGGCAGCTTAGAAACCTCTGCAGAGGTGTACTATAAGTGGATGAATAATCAAATAGATTATAGAAATGCTGCTGTTATTGCTTTCAATGAAAATCTAGATGGCGAGCTGTTAACAGGTAATGGTATGGCATACGGAGCCGAGTTTTATGTAGCTAAGACAGAAGGTAAATCGTCTGGATTTATTTCATATACATGGGCTAAAACACTCAGAGAAATTCAGGGAATTAATTTTAACAATCCTTATGTCGCTAATTTCGATAGGAGACATAATTTGTCCTTAGTGTTTACCCAAAAATTTACCAAGAGACTGCTAGCTACAGCTTCTTTTGTGTATTCATCAGGACAACCGCTTACTACTCCGGTTAGCAAATATTATTACGAAGGAAGTTGGATATCAGAGTATGGTGAACGAAATAATTACAGGGTGGTAGGTTATCATAGGGCCGATTTGGGGGTAACTCTTAAAAATAAAGAAAAGCCCGGCAAACGACTAAAAAGTAATTGGAATTTTTCGGTTTACAATATTTACAACAGGGCTAATCCGTATGCTATTTATTTTAGAACGATTGTAGATACAGATTTGGATAGAAATCCTGGAGCTGTCTCTGGAAATACCGCAGCGTTTCAGACTACCCTTTTTAAAATTATACCAGCGATTACTTGGAACTTCGAATTTTAATAGCAAATAGCATGAAAAAACTAATCCTAATAATATCGTCAGCATTTCTATTTATAGCTTGTGAGAGAATAGTTGAAGTTGAAATCCCTAATGCAGACCCTAAGCTTGTTATTGAAAGCCAAATCACAACAGTAAATGATCTCTGGAGAGTTAGACTTACACTTTCGCAGCCTTATTTCGATCAAGATAGTGCTAATGGTCTTTCTAGTGCCGTAGTAACCATATCTGGAACAGATGGAAGTTTTGTCTCACTGTTTCATCAAGACACTGGAATGTTTGTTTCGGCTGACTCTCAACGATGCATGGTAGGCGAAACATATACGCTTACCGTCGTGTATAATGGCGTTACCTATGTTGCGGCTGAGCAAACCCCAGATGCCAACCCAATAGACACTATAGCATCTTACTATCTGCCTGACAATAATGGATTTATTACAAAAGGGTATTACGTTTTTATTCAAGGAGTAGAGGCTAGTCCGGAACCAGGCGACTACTATCTTTTTAAAGCATATAGAAACGATACTCTTAAAGATGATTTTGGTCCGTTGTTGGACGATGATCAGTTCGGTTCGGTTTCGTACTTGAATCAAAATTTTGACATATTTAACATCGTTCAGGAACTAGCATTGGGTAAAACACCAAGACCATTTCCATTTGTGGTTGAGCCTACGGATACCATAAGAGTTGAGCAGTATGCTGTAAACCAAAAATATTATCAGTTTTTAGTTGATTTAAATGCGCAACAAAGCAGATCGGGCAGCCCGTTTGACTCGCCACCCGCCAACTTAAATAACAATATCAGCAACGGGGCGCTAGGTTATTTTTCGGTGGTTAATAAGGAGGAAGCTTGGATAATTGTCGAAAAATAGCCTTCAAAACAAGAAGTTCTATTTTCTAAGTTTATCCAAAAGGTGGTTAAGCATTTCATATTCACTTGGAGTCAAGTGACTATGGTCTTGTATAATTTGGTTAACTATAACGTTTAATTCGGATAGGGTTTTTTGTCCCGTCTCGGTTATAGAAATATCAACCTGTCTTTTATCATGACAACTTGTTTTTCGTTTTACTAGTTCTTTATCGTCTAGCTTGTCTACAAGGCGACTGGCGTTCGACATTTTATCGACCATTCGGCTTGTTATCTCGTTAATGGAAACAGGCGAGGGATGCTGACCTTGTAAAATTCGGAGTACATTAAATTGCTGCAAGGAGATATTAAAATCTCGTATCGCAGAATTTAATAAACCTGATAAATAACTGTTGGTAAAGGATATGTTGACAATCGTTTTTTCCGCTTCATTGCTAAATTTTTCTTGCTTTATCAGATCCTCTATACCCATCCGTTTCTTTTGGTTATAAATGCAAAGTTCACCAAAGTTCACCGATGTATTGACACATTCTGTCAAAGAATTCAATTAAGTAAGCACATTATGGTTAAAACCAAAGATAATTGCGTCTGTTTATCAAATACAATGTCCAGAATACTTTCACTGTTGTTTTTCTTCGTAATCTTTTTTGCCTTAGATGTTTACGTTTTTCAAGGGTATAAATTATTAGTGAAAAAATGGATACCAAATCAGAGTTTGGTTTTCCATATTTTATATTGGGCTATTCCTGTTATTTTAATTGGATTGTTAATTGGAACTATGATTTTCGCCGAAAACCCGACCAAAAGCAAGGTTTTTATGTGGTCTGCCAGTATTCTATTTGGCATTTTCATTGCTAAATTTGTATGGCTCCTTTTTATTGTTTTGGACGATATACTTAGATTGATAAAGTATTCAGGAAAAAAAATAACCGCGGTAGAAACTCCTGTGAATGCTATTAGTAGATCAGAGTTTATAATCACAACTGGAGCTTTTGTGGCGGGAAGCCTATTCAGCGGGTTAGTATACGGTATAGCAAGCGGTGCTCATAATTACCAAGTTCATCGAAAGACATTAAAGTTAAAAAATCTACCAGAGGTTTTTAAAGGATTCAAGATTGTGCAAATTTCAGACGTTCACTCGGGTAGTTTTTGGAGTAAAGACGGGGTAAAAAGGGGCATACAAATGATACTTGATTTGAAACCTGATGCTATCTTTTTTACGGGAGACTTAGTTAATAGCACTTCTGCAGAGTTCGATTCTTTCAAAGAGATGTTTAGCCAATTGCAAGCCAAACATGGTGTTTATTCGGTACTGGGAAATCATGATTACGGAGATTACTACAGGTGGCCAGATGCCAATGGGATAACCAAAGAACAAAACTTACAGCAACTACTTGACCATCACAAATCAATGGGTTGGAACCTATTGATGAATGAAGGTAAAGTCATCGAAAAGGAAGGCGAAAAACTAGCTATACTAGGTGTTGAAAATTGGAGTGCGCACCCACGTTTTCCAAAGTACGGAAACCTAAGCAAGGCCTACAAAGAAGTAGAGAACATAGAGAATAAATTACTACTGTCTCACGACCCAAGTCATTGGCGGGCAGAGGTATTAAAAGACTACCCGAGTATAGATGCCATGTTTGCTGGACACACCCACGGTATGCAATTTGGTATTGATACTAAGTTTTACAAATGGAGTCCTGTAAAATACCAATATCCGGAGTGGGCAGATTTATACGAAGAAAATGGCCAGTATCTTTACGTAAACAGAGGCTTTGGATATCTGGGGTATCCTGGTAGATTGGGTTTCTTACCCGAGATTACATTGTTTGAGCTGGAGGTAGGATAGAATTTAAATAGATGCAGCGGAAACCTTAGCTAGAACAAGTTCAGTTAAGAATTCTGGATTTTCTTCTAGCATATTACCTACCACTACTACATCTGCTCCCGCAGCAAATACTGCTTCAGCATCCTCTCTGGTTTTGATACCACCGCCCACTATTACCGGAACGTGTATTTCGTTTTTTACGGAAGCTATAAGAGTCGGCGATGCGTGCTGGTTTGCTCCGCTTCCACAGTCTAAGTATATCAGTTGTTGGCCAAGTTGGCAACCTGCTAATGCTGTTGCTGCTGCTATGCCTGGTTTGTCTTGTGGTATGGGTGTGGTGCCGCTTATATAGGATACGGTTGTAGTTCTGCCCCCGTCTACTAATATATAGCCAGTAGAAAGTATCTCCAAACCAGATCGCTTGAGTTTATGTGCGGACTCTACATGTCTGCCGATGAGTAAATCAGCATTCCGTCCACTTATAAGACTAAGTAATAATATAGCATCAGCTTTCTTATCTATTTGATTAGGGCTACCTGGAAAAATAATGAGAGGCTTATCGGTTCTTTTTTTCAAGCCCGCCAAACAGCTGCTCATATTTCCGTCAGTAACTAGGCTTCCACCTACAAAAATGAAATCTACTTGATTAAAATGAGGATGAAAAACAAGTGCATCCAGTTGTGAATCTTCGGAGCAATCTGGGTCAATAAGCACCGCCACCATTTTTTGGTTTGCGCTTGATTTTGACGTTATTTTTTGTAATATGCTAATAGTCTTTCTGTTGTGAAATATGTAGTTTTACCAACTCCAAATTCAAGTTTATTTAAAAAAATTGGGCTGATTTATGTTATCAACACTGCAAATCTCTTTAAAATAAGTCATCGAAAAAAATTTATTAAACTTGTGTGGAAAACCACACTTTATTTAACTCATCATGTGTGTGTAGATTTGACTCAAAACTCACTGTAAATATTAGGTCTATCCAAATACAATGCAGAGAGTTGTTTTAACCAAAAACGTTTACGAACAAAAAAATACTTACAGAATGAGCAACAAACCAACATACAGCAAAAATGCGTTAAAATTTAAGCGTTTTAACACCAAAAGTGGCACGGCAGCTACAGACCTATTCGAATACGAATTTAGAACTTCGGTAATTAAAAATCCAGCAGGCGACGATGTATTCAGAATGGAAAACGTGGAAGTACCTAAAGATTGGTCTCAGGTAGCTACGGATATTCTGGCTCAAAAATACTTTAGAAAAGCAGGTGTTCCACAGGCAGACGGAACGACTAGTTCTGAAACCTCTGTGAAACAAGTAGCACACAGATTGGCAGATTGCTGGAAAACATGGGGCGAAAACTATGGTTACTTTGCATCTAAAAATGATGCCCAAATTTTTTACGATGAGTTAGTTTACAGTATTCTCGGCCAAATGGCAGCACCTAATAGTCCTCAATGGTTTAATACAGGACTTCATAATTCATATGGCATCACAGGTAAACCGCAAGGACATTATTTTGCAGATCATGAAACAGGTGAAGTGCAAAGATCTACCTCAGCTTACGAGAGACCTCAGCCGCACGCTTGTTTTATCTTGTCTGTGGATGATGATTTAGTAAATGAAGGTGGCATCATGGACCTATGGGTACGTGAAGCGAGAATTTTTAAATACGGATCTGGTGTAGGAACCAACTTCTCATCTATCAGAGGTGCTAGTGAAAAATTAAGTGGCGGAGGAAGTTCTTCTGGACTTATGAGCTTCTTAAAAATTGGCGACAGAGCAGCCGGTGCTATCAAATCAGGTGGAACTACGCGTAGAGCTGCCAAAATGGTATGCCTTGATTTAGATCACCCTGAGATCTTATCTTTCATCAACTGGAAAAAAGACGAAGAGAAAAAAGTTAAGGCACTTATAGATGCAGGATACGATTCTGGTTATGAAGGAGAGGCTTACGCTACGGTTTCTGGCCAAAACTCTAATAACTCTGTACGTATACCTAACAAATTTTTTGAAGCGCTTAAAAACGACGGTGAGTGGGAATTGATTTCTAGAACAAGTGGTAAGCCTATTAGCACTGTTTCTGCACGCAAAGTGTGGGATGATATTTCTTTTGCAGCTTGGGCATGTGCTGACCCAGGGGTTCAATACGATACAACCATCAATGAGTGGCATACATGTCCAGAAGGAGGTAGAATAAATGCATCAAACCCTTGTTCGGAATACATGTTCTTGGATAACACAGCGTGTAATCTTGCGTCGCTCAATCTTAGAAAATATTTCAACGAAGAGACGAAGGAATTTGACGTAGAGGCTATAGAGTATGCATCTAGACTGTGGACGGTAGTTTTAGAGATTTCTGTACTTATGGCTCAGTTCCCAAGCGAAGAAGTTGCTAAACTTTCTTACCAATACAGAACGTTAGGTCTTGGATATGCCAATCTAGGTTCAGTACTTATGGTTAGTGGTATTCCTTACGATAGTAAAGAAGCATTCGCAATGTGTGGTGCGGTTACAGCTATCATGACGGGCGTGTCGTACGCTACTTCAGCAGAAATGGCGAGCTTCATGGGAGCGTTTGATCAATACGAGAAGAATAAAGAGCATATGTTACGTGTGATGAGAAATCACCGATATGCTGCCTATAATCTTGATGAGTATGATGGATTAAGCATCAAACCTGTAGGAATTGATCCTGCTTATTGTCCAGAATACTTGCTTACTCCAGCTACTAACGCTTGGGATAAGGCAGTGCAATGGGGAGAGAAATATGGATATAGAAATGCACAAACTACCGTTATAGCGCCAACTGGAACAATTGGTCTGGTTATGGATTGTGATACAACAGGTATTGAGCCAGATTTCGCCTTGGTTAAGTTTAAGAAACTTTCAGGTGGTGGCTACTTCAAAATTGTAAATCAATCAGTTCCTATGGCATTAGAGACATTAGGATATTCTCCAGATGAGGTAATTGCTATTGTAAATTATGCAAAAGGACATGGAACATTGGTAAATGCACCAGCGATAAATCATGAAATACTATTAGAGAAAGGATTTACAGCAGGCGATTTAGCTAAGATCGAAAGCGGATTACCTTCAGCCTTCGAAATTAGTTTTGCATTCAACCATTGGGTACTTGGTGAAGAGGCAATGAACCGTTTAGGATTTGTTGCAGAGCAATATGAAACTGACGGATTTAATCTATTGAGAGCTCTTGGTTTTACGAAGAAAGACATCTCATTAGCCAACGATTACGTTTGCGGTACCATGACTGTGGAGGGAGCACCTTTACTTAAGGACGAGCATTTAAGCGTGTTTGATTGTGCTAACAAGTGTGGTGAAAAAGGAGAAAGGTTCATACATGCGCATGGTCACATCAAAATGATGGCAGCAGCTCAACCTTTCTTGTCAGGTGCTATTTCTAAAACTATAAACTTACCAAACGAGGCTACAGAAGAAGATATTAAGTCTTGTTATCAAATGAGCTGGGAACTAGGTACTAAAGCAAATGCACTATACAGAGATGGCTCTAAGCTTTCTCAACCGCTTAGCAACAAGTCGGATGTTGAAGACAAAGAAGACGATACGATTTCTGCTGTAGAAAACGCAGTGGGTAACGCTGGTTTCTTAAATATCGATCAACTAACGCAAGAACAAGTATTAGAGGCAGCCCAAAAAATCCTAGATAATTCGAAGAGCACTGAGTTTATGCGTCAGTTATCTAGCATAGTTGAACGTAAAAGACTTCCTTGGAAACGAAGAGGATTTACCCAAAAAGCGAAGATTGGAGGTCAAACTCTATTTGTAAGAACGGGGGAATACAACGACGGAACCTTAGGTGAGATCTTTATCGATATGCACAGAGAAGGAGCAACCTTCCGATCATTAATGAATTGTTTCTCTATTGCTGTATCAATTGGATTGCAATATGGTGTGCCTTTAGAAGAGTATGTAAGTAAATTTACATTTACCCGTTTTGAGCCAAGTGGAATGGTAGAAGGTCATCCAAATATCAAAAACTCGACATCTATCATTGATTATATTTTCAGACTTCTAGGTTTTGAATATTTAAATAGAACAGATTTAGTTCATATTAAACCAACCAAAGAAGAAGCTCAAGCTAGATTAGACATTAATACTGCACGCAAAGAGGAAGAAGGTGGCAATTCTATAGCCTCTGCCGTAGCGGTAAGCTTAGAGCCCCTTTTAGAGGTTAAAGAGTCTGCGGTTGCAGCAAGAGCAACCTTTCAAACAGCTGCAAAAACATCAGGTGATGCGCTACCTTGTACCAATTGTGGTAGTTTAGCCTTAGTTAGAAATGGTACGTGCCATTTATGTACTAATTGTGGTACTACGACTGGTTGTAGCTAGTATTCAACTCATTCAATGTAAAAAAGACCTCAGAAATGAGGTCTTTTTTAGTTAAACATTATTTTTAGTTAAACATGTGGACAAGTTGTGAAATGTCAAAAAAAGTGTTTTATTTTGTCAACTCAAATAATAAAATGCCTGTTGCTTTTGCTGAAATAATGAATCACTTGTCTGAAGACAATGAATTGTTGAATTACAACAATGTTCCTTATACAGGTATTATTAGTAAGAATCTTGTTGGGGCTGTATCGGAAAATCAATATTTAAACGGTAGAAAACACGGCATTCAAAAACTGTATTTTCCTTGTGGACAACTCAAGGAAGCCGTCATGTATACAAATGGTCTTGCTAACGGTAGATTTATATCCTACTATGAAGATGGTTCAAAACGAATGAATGCAACGTATTCTTTTGGAGAATTTGACGTACTATTGGAAGTATGGTCTCAATGCGGCAGGCTGCGAGAAAGAAAAACATACTACCACGGAAAACTTATAGCGTGTAGAGCCTAATCTTAACGATTCAGGTATTCCTTTACTGCAACTTCTAGATTGGAGTACCAATCATCACCGAACTTCCTCACAAGAGCGCTTTTTGCAAACTGATACACTTTTACATCATCTTCCTTGCCCTTTGTGCAGGCATCTGCACAAATACTCCAACGGTGATAATTTAAAGCGTAAAACTCGCTGTATTTAGCTACTCTAATGGGATATAAATGACAACTAATGGGTTTTGGAAAACCAAAATCGTGTTTTTTATTGGCAATTTCGATGGCGCAGTTTAAGATTCCGTCTTTGCGTACCACAAAGACGCACTCTTTATTCTCTTTGCACGTGGTAACGTCCATCATGTCAGAAGGATCCTTTTCAGCGAATCCATCTTTTGCAAGAAGTGCCAATCCCTCTTCATCCATTTCGGTTTTTATAGTCTCGATGTGAGAGGCTATGACGTCTATTTCTTCGGGTTCTAATGGGGCGCCTGCGTCACCCTCTATACAACACACACCTTTGCAAGCGAGTACATTACATGCAAAAGAACGCTCTACAACATCTTCTGAGATAAGACAATTGTCAACTTTTATCATATGGAGTTTTCTAGGTAATCTTTGAAGCCATTCTGCTCTAATTTTGCTGCTTTTTCAAGCACTTGTTTTTCCATGGTTTCGGTATACTTGGCAAGTCTAACGATGATGTCGCTATTAGACGTCGCTAATATCTTTGCTGCAAATAAGCCAGCATTTTTAGCGCCATTTATAGCCATAGTTGCTACGGGAATCCCGGGAGGCATTTGTACTATGGAGTATAAAGAATCTAGGCCACTCATGTTGCTAGATTTGATGGGTACTCCAATAACAGGCAATGATGTGATAGAAGCCACCATCCCAGGTAAGTGAGCAGCTCCACCTGCTCCAGCTATTATGCATTTATATCCTTTGCTATGTGCTTCTTTAGCATAGGTGTACATTCTATCGGGAGTTCGGTGAGCAGATACTACCGTTAAATCAAAGTCAATGCTCAATGATTCTAACACTTTTGCTGCTTCTGCCATTTCTGGCAAATCAGAGTCAGAACCCATTATTATTAATACTTCAGCCATAGCGCAAAGGTAAGACCTTCTGTTCTTTCACCATAACACAATATTTATTTTACATTAAATGCAAAATGTGTCGAATTTAAATAAACTTCTCTAGGATTATGCTTATACTATGTTAAGTAATGCTTTCACCTTCTCCATCTTACTCACCACTTCTGCTCGTGTATTTGCCAGTACCGTAAAGTGTCCCAGTTTTCGGTCTGGCGATGTAGTCGTTTTGCCATACACGTGTATGTAGACTCCTTCTATAGCGAGTACTTGGTCTAGGTTAGCTAGTTGGTAGGCTCCATTTACGTCTTGTGGTCCTACTATATTGCACGTAGCTGCCGGCTTTACTAGAGCGGTGCTACCGAGCGGTTGCCCGAGCAAGATCCTGTTGAGCTGCTCATACTGTGAGGTAAAAGAGCTTTCTATGGTGTGGTGTCCACTGTTGTGCGGGCGTGGTGCTATTTCATTCACATACACACCGCCATTAGCTTCTACAAAGAGCTCTACGGCAAATAGTCCGGGACTGTCAAATCCTTTTACGGCTTGCAGAGCAATAGTCTCACAAGCTGTGTTGGTTTCTTCACTTAGGCTGCTGGGTGCTATGAGGTAGTCCATTAGGTTACTTCGTGGGTCAAAAACCATCTCACAAGGCGGGTACGTAGAGGT